>Ga0247760_1000860_pt1 | contig 31080 bp, 13 predicted proteins | sample UWRJL171409R4_FD_179936 | JGI IMG/M metagenome (GOLD analysis project Ga0247760, IMG submission 179936) | Plant litter microbial communities from Arlington Agricultural Research Station in Wisconsin, United States - UWRJ-L171-409R-4 | ecosystem: Environmental > Terrestrial > Plant litter >... | reverse complement strand
CCCTGCAGGCCGTCACTTGGGCCGGGGCGGCCCGACGAATCCCCCGCAGAAGGAACAGTGCGGGAAGACGGTGCACACCGTCCAGACGCACTGGGCCAGGGGTGCAAAGACCCGAAGCCCCTACGACTAATGAGGTGCTGCTTACAGCATACCGAGTGCTCGCGTCGCAAGCAGGAGAAACCTTATAAGTGGAACGCTCGCACGATGTAAAGTGCTCGCATAACAAGCACTTGCGGCATTATAAGTAAGGTGTAAAGTACCTCCCAGTTAATTAGTATAGATAGCCATAATTATGCCCACAACTACCGTAAGGGACTCTAGTTCCTCACATTAGTATTTAATTATTCATTTATATCCTACTATTCAGACTTACCTTTATACATTATAATAACAGTAACCTACAGTAACATTAAACCCCCCTGTCTAAAAGTGTTAGCTTAATAAGCCGTCTTTAAAACACCCCTTACCTGTTAGCGTCTTACTATACGTTCTATTTTAACCCACACTAATCCTCTTAAAGCCTATATCAGGTGTAAGTCGTAATATAATACTAACGTCTTAATTCTAACGCTGTTTGTTAAATTCCCAGATATTACCTCTCTCCCACTAACATATCGACCTTTAGAAAAGGTAAGGAGATCAAGAAGGCGTAAGCCTAACCTCGGCTCCTTACTATCGACAAACTAACTGCATACTTTAAAGACTTAAACCTTAACTAACAGGGACTAATTAAAGAACTTAATAAAGCCTTTCCTAAAGACACTAAAAGCCGTATCGGTTTTATTAAAAAACTCTAAGCCCGACTTAACGCTGTTAAACTAGAGAATAATAACTTTAAAAGCTTATAAAAGAAATAAGTAAAACTCCCCTTACCGTTACGTTTTAAGGGAGACTTTACGTAACTGGAGTCCTAGATAGCCTAGCTTTAGAGTTATATTACTTACTATAATAAGTAATTCTTTGAAGAAGAAGGAAAGGTTAGGTTTACCGGAGCCTTATTAGATAAAGTAGCCACTTACTAATATAAACCTTATGTAAAGATAATTAATAACTTCTTTATAAATAAAACACGTAAAAAAGCCTTTAAAACTTAAACTCTATTTGATAACTTTAACATTTTTATTAACTAACTTTAGACTAAGTTTAGAGAACTAGACGCTCTTAAGCAGGTTAAATAACATCTTATAGCCTTAAGGTAAACGTCCTTAGTCCTTAATTTCTCTATATATTTTAAACTAAAAGCAGTAAAGACTAAGCTTAGCTAAAAAGCCTTAATAATACTGTTCTGGAGCAGCCTAAAAGAGCACGTCACTAGAGACCTTTATTAAAAAGATTAACCAGATTACCTTTAAAAATTAGTTAAGATAGCCATTAAGGCTAATAACCAGTACTATAATCACTATTACCGAAAGAACTTCTAGAAAGAACAGACCCCTTACTAGCCTAAAAAGGGAAACTAGTTAACCGTGACAGGTTATCACCCTAGACTAATAGACATTAGTATAGTAAACCGTCAGAATTAACCTAACTGTAATAAACCTTAATAATAACAGCAGTAAAAGCAGTCTAAGGACCTGTCCCAAGTTTAATACTTTAACTACAGTAAGAAAGGTTATATAACGCAGCAATACCTATCGCTAAAACAAGTTAGTTAGAAGCTAGTTCTAAAAGGAGGGAAGTACGTTAAGTTTAACTTAGGAGACGTCTATATTAAGATAGCAGGTAACGAGGAAAACTATACTTAAATAGATAAGTGTAAGTTAAGAGATAAGGAAGAGAAGGAAGAAGAACCCTAAAATGTAATATACTTAATCCTTAAAGGTGTTTTAAAAAAGTCAGCTACGGAAATGCAGGTCACTATAGACTAACTCTTAAGTGGAAACTTAAAACTGCTAAAGGTACAGGTTATAGAAGACTAACTTTAAGAAGAGATATTCTAATTAGTTATAACAAGCCTTAAAAACCTTACCCTGTAAACCTAAGAATTAAAGAAGTCTAAGAAAGACCCTAACTTAAACCTTACTAAGATAGTAAAGGGAGTTAAAGAACTAGCCCTTTAAGCCACCTAAACAGTAAAGTAAGCTTTAGAAAGTAAAAGAGAATAAACTAAAAGAATTAAATTAAAGAAATAAAAGTTCTTCTTAACAGTACCTCTTAAGACTTTTAAACACTTTAAGCACACTAAGTAGATTAACACCCTCACTTTCTTAAAAGAAGGATAACTTGGATAATTACCCTGTATTAAAGCTAGTATACCTTAAACTGGTACCTTAAAGGTCCCCTAAGAAGGCACGAAGTAAGCACATTAACGAAAGATCTAGGAGCTAAGGGAGAAACACTAAAAGTTAGTAAATGAAATAAAGAACTTATAAGTTAAAAGTCTTACTGTAACGTTAAAAGATAAAGCGGTAGAAATTAGGTTAAAGCTCTATAATAAAGTTCACTTCACTAACTAACTTAAATACTATCTTATTAAAGAAGACCACTTTATAGAAGAATAAGCTAAGCTGTTACTACCTAAGTTTTAAGAAAAGGTTTAGGAGAAATAACGTATATAGAAGTAAGTAAAGGAAGAAAAAGAACAAGGCGCCACTTCCCCCATTCTATACTCTACTACTGTAACACTAGTAATTAACATCGACTACCCTAGTCACAGAGATATATTGTGGATCGATTACATGTATAACAACTACACCCTTAACCAGTATTATAGACCTAAGGCCCTTTACAACTACTTCTTAAGCATATAGAGACAGGATTACGCTGTTATAAAGGTAAAGTTAGAACTAACTTACTATTAAGTCTCCTATTCCCTAATAAAAGAATCTAGTAATAAGCGAAAAGTTACCGTAATTAACCAAGCCCTTATTACGTATTAGTAAGGAGGGGTACTTAATAACTGCCCAGTCGTAACGTACTTATTACACTTTAATAGGAAAGCTTAAGAATAACAGAAGTAAGAAGATTACTAACAGGTTTAAAAGTAAAAAGACATCGTTATAATTTAAGCCCGCAGAGCGTATTACTAACTTATTAAAGACTTTAAGAACGTTATATTATTTGAAGTCGACTGGATATTAAAGTGTGAAAACTTAAGAAAGGTTAATTATTAGGTCTATTAAAGCTGCCTGTTTTTCCAGAAAGAATTAGGAAAAGGCTACAAGCCCTTTAAAAAAGCCGGAAATTAATAGTTCGCTAGTTAGTAAAAACCCTAAAAAGAAGGAGAAGTACTTAAAAGTTAAGCTATATAAGACCTTAAGGACAGATAATTACTATAACTTAAATATTAAAGGAGTATAAGCACTACTTTACCAGTATCGATATAATAGATAAAAGAGGAAGGCTGTTTAGAGTAAGAGTAGTAATTAATAATAAGAGTACTTTTAACCTAATATACCCTTTACTAGTTAACTGAAGGAAACTCCCTAACTAAGAGTATAAAAAGGCTATTCCCATATAAAATGGAGAAGGAGGCTTATATTAGTATAATAACAGTAAAGTTACCTATTACTTACTACTTTTAATTAAAGTAGATAGGGACGAATAATAAGTAGATTTTAACGTTACACTAGTTACAGGTTATAATATAATCCTAAGTCTACCTTAGCTAGAAAAGTATAACCCTATAATTAACTAAAGGAGTAACTACTTTACCTTTAATAAGTCTTCTAATTATAATTACTATTTAGAGAAAGTTAAGAAGGTACTAAACTATTCTAAAGATATATAAAGCACTTAAAGATATATTAAACCTTTAAAACTAAGCACAGTTTAAGTTAAGTTTACTAAAACAGTTAAAGGATTAGAAAGTCTACTACATTACCTAAATAATAATTTAGAAAGTAAAAAGAAGCTAGAAGCTAATTTATAGATAAGTGAAGAAGTTAACTTATCTAAAGTACCCGTTAAATATAAGAAGTTCACCTTATTTCGAAAAAAGATACCGTAACTACTGGACTACAGACTATAGGATCACGAAATTAAGCTAAAGCTAGGAGCGAAGCTCTGCAACTTCCAGCCCTACTACCTGAACCCTTAACAGGCCGAGGCTTTAAGGGAGTATATTAATAAGAACCTGAAGAATAAGTTTATCGTAAAGTCCTAATCCCCAGTAGGGTACTTAATATTATTTATCTTAAGGAAGGGAGACGGTAAGTTATATATAGTTATTAATTACTAAACGTTAAATAAAGATATAATTAAGAATCGCTACTTATTATTACTTATTACGGAAATGTAAGAGCGGATTATTAAGGTAAACTAGTTCTCCAGTCTTAACTTCCTTATAAGATTTAACTATATTAAAGTGAAGGAAAAGGATAAGTATAAAACAGTTTTTTAAACTTACAATAGGTAACGTAATCCACAGGGTTTCCGGTCACCCTGGCTCTCCGGCCGCATGCGGCATAGCATCCCCACTTTCATTTCCAGTGTGGCTTCAAGGAAAAAGAAAAGAACAACCTGGCAACAGAACCAAAACAACAACACCAAACCTTCAGCGATTCCTTCTCTTCTTCCTGATTCCGAATCGCCATCATCAGAGCAATTGAACGGTACCAATTTTACCGCGTTTGAATCGCTTGATTTCATCAAGAATCACGACTTTCGGAATCGATCCAGTTCTAAGACACCCGCCTACTTACACGGCCCATAAACCGAAGATGAACGCCATGCAGCACCCCACCCCCCCTCCGAGCGGCCCAGCAGTGACCTCCTTTGCCCAGTACGTTACTGGGCCCCCTAAGTATCGAAAGGGGAAGGCTCCGGCAGCGCCTAAAAGCCGCCCCTACGACCCTACGAAAGAAGACCGACTCCAGAACGCCTTGGCGGTAGTTAACAATAATGGGCTGAGCCTCCGGCAAGCTGTAAAGCTGTATAACGTTCATAAGAGTACTCTGATGGACAGGCATTATGGGAAACCACCGTTACAGGCCTCGAAACAACACCTACAGCGGTTAACTGTATAAGAGGAGGAGTTTATTATTAACGCTATTTACCAGCTTAATACCTGGGGCTGGCCAATAACTGTTAAGGCCATTAACCAGTTAACCATGGAACTGCTTATTAAAAAGGGGGATATGGCGCCCATTAGGTGTAACTGGTACTACAACTTCCTATACCGTCACCCCAAACTGCGTACCCGCCGCTTACGCGCGCTGGACCAAGCTCACCGTGATGCTGTAGATCAGAAGACCTTAAAGCATTAGTTCGACCTTTATAACACTTAGAAGCTCCTATACTCGGTTATTAATAACGATACCTATAACATGGATAAGAAGGGCTATATAAAAGGGGTTGGTGATGCCTTTATAGTTATTATTCCGCGTGAGGAAGCAGAGTCATTCTTGAACCAGCCAGGTAATCGTAAGTGGGTCTCTGTTATAGAGGCTATCTCTACAAACAGCTTCCTCTTACCAGCGTTTGTTATCTTTAAGGGTATTAGGATCTAACATAACTGGGTTGACGATACTATTAATCCCTCCTTTACTATTCAACCCTCTTTAAACGGTTAGACCGACCGAGCTATCGCCCTAGATTGGCTACATCACTTCGATAAGCATACTTAAGGCCGTACACGTGGAGAATACCAGCTCCTTATCCTTAACAGTCACTTAAGCCACGTCTCCTTTAACTTTATCCAGTACTGTAAAGACCATAAGATTATAGCTCTTTACCTTCCTCCTTACTCCACACACTTACTCCAGCCCCTGGATATAGGAGTCTTCAGCCCATTGGCAAAGCGATACAGGGCCCTAGTCAGTAAGGGGGCACTGTTTGGAGCACAGCACATCACCAACCTTCAGTTCCTTCGAATCTACTAAAAGGCTAGGGGGGAGATACGTCACAATATCGCTAATACTTAGAGGGGGGTAAGGCTTGTACCTCTAGACCCCCAGAAGGTACTGGATAAGGTAGTGAAAGCCCAGGAGGTACCTTAGGAGGTACTGGACCGCTCTGCTACTGCCCCTGCCTTACAGGCCGAGATAAACCAAGCCATTGCTTCCCTGACCGCCCTTACTACCCCCCTGAAGCGGAGCGTCACCCTTATACACCAGGTTTGCCTCAAGGCTATAGCTGAGATACAGGTCACCCAGGCACTGAACCAGGAGCTGGTTAATAAAAGTAAGAACATCCGGAGGAAGGTTACGCGTAAGCACTATGGAGAGGCGAGGGTTCTAACCGTTGAGGAGGCCTTGAAACTGCGAGAGGAGAGGCAAGAAAAGGAGGATATCGAACTGGCTGCTAAGGCTCGGAGGGCTGCGTTGTTCGGCAAAGGAAAGTTTGCAAAGATGGTGTGGAAGGAGATGCCTGTTGCGTATGACTACTTTGCTTGATAGGGGTAAGGAGGTCGTGGCTCTGTTGGTTTCTGGAGGCGTGGTACGTGCGTGGATTACTATTAACTATTTGGATTCATTCTATCTACGCCCGAATCGATTATTTGAAGGCTATTCGTTCGAACAGAGGCATTTGCAGCAGTTTGGCGGAATAATTGGTGTGGTTTGTGGTGTGGAGGAAGGCGTATTTGGTGGCTGAAGCTAACCCCAAATAGGTGGCCGGAAAGCCTGGGTGGCCGGAAACCCTGTGGATTACGTTATTACTAGTACTGTATTATGCTAATAGGATTAATAAACGCCCCTACGACTTTCTAAAGCCTTATCGAGAGTGTTCTCCACCCCTTCCTTAATAAGTTTATCTTTATGTATTTAAATAACGTTTTAGTTTACTTTAAAACTTTAAAGGAACACTAAAAGTATATATAATAGGTTCTAACAGCTCTTAAGAAGGCAAAGCTGACAGTAAACCTAAAAAAGAGCCACTTTTACGTTTAGGAATTAAACTATCTAGGGTTTAAAGTAACCCTTAGAAAGCTTAAAATGCAGCTAAAAAAGATAGAGGCAATTAGGGACTAACTTACTCTGAAGAATTAAAAAGAGTTATAAGCCTTTATCGGTTTTGCGAACTTTTATTACTATTTTATCAGGTATTTTGTGAAAGTCGTAAGACTACTTTATGAACTTACAGGTAAGGGAAAACTGTTTAAGTAGACTGGTAGATAGTAAAAGGCGTTTAAAGACCTTAAACACGCCTTCGTTACAGCCTTAGTCCTAGCCCTTCCCGATTTCTTAAAACCCTTTTAAATTAAGACAGACTCCTTAGAATTTATAATCGGCAGAGAACTTAACTAAGTTTAAGATAATAGGAAACGTTACCCAGTTACCTTCTTATTAAAAGGAATCCACAGCCTAACCTTATAATACCTAATCTATAATAAGGAACTAATAGTAATTATTCAGTACTTTACTAAGTAAGCACTGTATTTAAGCAGTATAGAAGAACCGGTTTAAGTCTTCTTAAATTATAATAACCTTTAATACTTCCTAACGAAGGAACTTAGCCTATAGTAAATACGGTAAGTAAAGTTAATAGCTCTGTTCCACTTCCAGATTTACCACGTTAAAGGAAAAGATAATAAGTAAATTAATACCTTTAGCTAAAGACAGGACTATAAAGATACTAATTTAATCCTAATCCCTATTATTATGTTTAACGAAGCTAAAAACGGTATATTAAAACATATGCTGTAAATGTCAGATAATTAGATACCGGAATAAATTATTAATATTTACATAAACTTATAAATAAAGTATAACATCCATTAGTAGTAATAGGACTTCTAAGTAAGAAGGTTAATAAAAGGAACCTGTAAATATAAGTATCCTTTAAAGGACTTCTTAAGGCATATATAAAACTGTTAGAAAGAGTGCCTAATGTATCTAAATTATAATAAAACCAGTTATTAGCTGGAACAGCTGTTAGAAGGCATAAACAGCGCGCCTAAACTAAGAGTAAGGCTTTAATATTAAGAGAAACTATATATTTATAACTTAGATAAACGGAAAAAGTACGTCCAGCAGGTCTATAAGTCCTAGCTTAAAGGATATATAAGCTAAGCTAAAACTCTTACGCAGGCTTAATAAGCATACGCCTTCTTAAGAATGAAGAAGTTAGTTAAGGAAATAGTTAATAATTATAATATCTGTTATAAGAAGCAGAACTAATGCTATAAACCTTATAAACTTCTTAAACTACTCCCTATACTATAGGCACTATAAAGTTTAATCTTACTTAACTTTATTACTAAGATCTTAAAGTTTAGGGACTTTATTATAAGAGTTACTTATAACTAGATCCTTATAATAGTTAACAGATTAACGAAATAGGCTTACTTTCTGCTAACTTTAAAAGATATAATAGTAAAGTAACTTACTTATATCTTTAAGAAAAAAGTGGTTTTATAATACCTTTAACTAGATAATATCGTTACAGATTAAGATAAGCTAATTATATTAAAGTTTTAATAAGGGTTAATGTAAAGAATAGGTATGAAAAGTAAGCTTTTAATAGCATTCTACCTACAGACGGATAACTAAATAAAGCGAGTTAATTAAATACTTATAATATATCTCTAAACTTACGTTAACTTTAAATAAGATAATTAGTTTAAGCTGTTACTAACAGTATAGATAACTTATAATATAATATTAGTTAAGTTAATAGGTATATTACTATTTTTCGCTAATTATAGTAAGGAGCCTGAGCTCTGTTAAAGCCTACTTACAGATGCCTTCTAAACTACAGTCTGCGCAGACTAGATATAGAAGCTGTATAACTATCTGTAAGCCGAACTTAAGTTTATATACGAACGAATAAAGAAGTTTACTAATAAACACTAAACTAAATAACTAGTGTTTAAAAAAGGACTTTATTACGATAGCGAATAAGTTAAGGGACCGACTCTTCAGGAAGGGGACTACGTTTACCTTTTTTTACAAAACCTATATTTAAAACGATTTAGTAAGAAACTTAACTTTAAAAGGTACAGACTGTTCTAAATTAAGAAAAAGGTTACTACTTTTAATTATAAATTAAACTTACTTACTAGTATAAAGGTACAGATTAAGGTTTTCCATATCTTACTTTTAAAACCTGCTTTAAAAAGAGTTCCTCTAGAAAAGAAGATTAAGATTAACGCTAATAAGGACAAGTATAACGTTAAAGAAGTTATAGATTTAAAGAAAGGAAAGAACACGTTTAAGTATCTTATTAAGTAGTTAAACTACAGCCCTAAAAGTAACTTATAAGAGCTAATTAAAAATCTTAAATACCTAAACCTAATTACGGAGTTCTACTGGAAAAATCCAGACTAATTAAAACTAATAATAAGAATTAAAAATAAGATAAGATCTAATATTTAAATTACTATACTGAAAAGTAAGATTACTGTAAGACTTAAAGCCTAAAAAGCGGCAGGAAACTCCTTAATAGGTATGGGAGGACATTTGTTAAAACCCTTAACTATAGGTTATAAGGACCTTAGACCTAATAAGGAGGCTAGGCCTTTAGAGCTCCCGGTAAAGCTTTACACGAAAAACGAGTACTGTTAAGGAAAGAAGTTAGTAAAAGAAGAATAAGTAAAAAGTCGCTAAGGCTCTTATAAGCGTTAAACTTATTAAAGAAGGCAGTTATAAACTAAGTCACGAAGCGACTGCTTACTGTGGGGACTCCACTAGAAAGTTCCCCCAGTTAAAAGACTTTATATCTTTAGGAGGAGCGTTTAACCTAACCTCCTTACTCTCTTAAAACTTTAATAACTCCACTTTATAACTAAACGCTTTCGTAACTTAGTCCTTAAGGTGAGACCATTACTTATAAAGGTATACCAAACGTATTAATACCTCTTAAAGCCTAATAATGGTGTCGTGGAGCTATTAAACAGCAGATTCGATTTATAAGTTAAGGTTCTGCTTTTTAATAAGAAAAGCCTTTAACTTCGCTTTATTAACACTAAAAGCGTCACACTAGGAAGGCTGATACCTCTCTAAATAGTAGTTGTAACTGTTAGACTGGTTCGAAACCTAACAGATAAGTGGAGGGTTAGCAGATTTATAAGAAGAATAAGGGGACATTTCGTTACTAAACGCGTATATATAAGCTGTAAGGTTCAGACGGTAGTTAATACTCTTACCTTATTCCCGTTTTAAGACTTAAAAGCCGGACACTTATTACATAGTGAAGTGGTGAAAGGAGAAACTTACCTTTTAAGTTCTTTATGGAAAAAGAACGTTAAAGAGGGGGAATTATGTAACGACTTTATAAGCCATCACTTAAGCTAGGGCGGCTTAATAAATCCCCCGTAAAAGGAATAGTGTAAGAAGACAGTGTATACTGTCCAGACGTATTAAGCTAGGGGTGTAAAGACCTGAAGCCCTTACGACTAATAAGGTGCTGCTTACAGCATATTAAGTGCTTATATTATAAATAAAAGAAACCTTACGAGCAGAACGCTTACATAATGTAAAATGCTTGCATAATAAGCACTTACAGCACTATAAGCAAGGTGTAAAGTACCTCCCAGTTAGTTAGTATAGATAGCTATAGTTATACCTATAACCACTGTAAGGGACTCTGGTTCCTCACGCTAGTATTCAATTATTCATTTATGTCCTACTGTTTAGACTCACCTCTGTGCATTATAGTGACAGCGACCTACAGTGATATTAAACCCCCCCGTTTAGGAGTGCTAGCTTAATAAGCCGTCTTCGGAACGCCCCTTACCTGTTAGCGTCCTGTTATACGTTCTGTCTTAACCTGCGCCAGTCCTCTTAAGGCCTGTGTTAGGTGCAGGTCGTAATACCTTACGACTAATTAATAGTTACTTAGTTTTAATAAGGGTGCTTACTTATTAAGTATTTATAAGACTTCTAAATAAAAGGTGCTTAGTAATAAGTTATTTAATTCCTTACGGAGTAACAGGCTATTAAGTAAGGTATAAGGTACCTTTAGCTAGTTAGTATAGATAGTTATAGTTATGCCTATAACTATTATAAGGGACTTAGGTTCCTTACGCTAATATTTAATTATTCATTTATATCTTACTATTCAGACTCACCTTTATACATTATAGTGACAGCGACCTACAGTGATATTAAACCCCCTATCTAAAAGTGCTAGCTTAATAAGCTGTCTTCAGAACACCCCTTATCTGTTAACGTCCTGCTATACGTTCTGTCTTAACCCGCACCAGTCCTCTTAAGGCCTGTGTTAGGTGCAGGTTGTAATACCTTTATATAGGAGGTATTATATCTCAGCTTAATATACCTCTTTAAACTATAAGTTAAATAGGTAATTATTAAGATCCCTTTAATACTTTAACAGTTATAATTTAAAGAGATTATCTTAATTAAGGTAAGGTATACTTAGGGAAGTGTTAAACCTTACTTTTACTTAAAGCACCACTATTTAAAATATAATATATAGCGTCCTGTAAGCTTTACTCCCTTTTTTAATTACCGTTTGTTAATTAGGTAAAAACGTTATAAAAAAGCCTATAAAGCTCTTATTAAAAACTAAGTGGTTAATTCTTTCTCTATTATAAATTTAAATAGTAAACGTGTAAATTACTAACCTAAGTGTTTTAAGGGGAGTTAGCTACCCTTAAAGTCTCTTACTTTATCTTATTATAAGAGGGTAGTTAATTTATAAGTATATGTTACGTGTTTTTAATACTTCCAGCTTTACTACTGTAATAATATCTTTAGTTAAATCTTTTAATAAAGTATCTTTATACTCCTTTAAAACTTCGTTTTTAAAGGTTATAAACGTCTTATTATTACTATCCTCTTATAAGTGGCTGTTTTCCTTAAGAGTTATACGTAACTTTATATTATTAGTAGAAACTTTATCTTACTATTTTAAAGTTTCTATTATAACCTACACCCAATACAGGCCTTAAGAGGACTGGTGCAGGTTAAGACAGAACGTATAACAGGACGCTAACAGGTAAAGGGCGTTTTAAAGACAGCTTATTAAGCTAACACTTTTAAACGGGGGTTTAATGTCACTGTAAGTCGCTGTCACTATAATACACAGAGGTGAGTCTGAACAGTAGGATATAAATGAATAATTGAATATTAGCGTAAGGAATTAAAGTCCCTTATAGTAATTATAGGCATAACTATAACTATCTATACTAACTATTTAAAAGGTACTTTATACCTTACTTAATCTATTATACTTAGTGGTACACCACACAGTTACAGCTAAGCAATTAACTAAGTAGTACTTAATATTATCAGTCCTTATAGGTCACTAAACGCTTTTTTACTAGTTATAAGGGCTTCAGGTCTTTACACCCCTAGCCCAGTACGCTTAGACGGTGTACACTATCTTCTCACACTATTCCTTCTATAGGGGATTTATCAGGCCACCCTAGCCTAAGTGACGGCTTACAGGGTTGTCACACAATTCCCCCTCTTTAACATTCTTTTCCCATAAAAAATCACTAAGTTAGTTTCCTTCCTTCCTCACCTTCGTCATATCTTTTAACCACGTTAAAAGGTGTAAAAGATAAAAAAAGTAGGAAAAAGCTCCTTATAACCGTCACATTTATCTTATAAAGTCCCTTAACGCCTTTAGTTTACAGATATCTCCCTACACTTATTATTAAATTAAGTCCCTGCTATGTTAAGTTATAATATAATCTAACAGTTATAATAAGTGTTAATCCACTAATATACCTTCTTTATATAACACGTTTAGTCACTCTAATAAGTTTATTAAAGGTTTAATAAATAAGAAAAAAAAGCTAAACACCTTATATAACTAAACGGTTACTAAATATTATAACTCCCTTATAAAACTATAACGTGTTAAAACCCAGTAGCGTGTTATTAAAGTAAAGGTGATAAAGGTGTTTTCCTATAAGGTTAAGGTTCTATCCTTCTAAGAGTGGGTAAAGGTAACAGACCCAATCTAGGCCAAACTGACTTCCTAGGACTGGGACTTTTTCCTTACAGGCTTTCCCCCTAAAGGATTACCACAGCTAATAACCTCTTTTTAACTTAATTTATAATTCCTTCCTTTAATAAATAAAATGGCCCTTTAACGTAACGGTAATACGTTTACTTCTTAAAGTAAAAGGTTATAGGTCTAAGCCCCATAAGGGTCTTTTATTACTTTAGATCCTTATTCCTTAAGGCTAGAGGGTCTAAGGTGACTTTTATTATTTTTCTTTTACTAACCTCTTTCCTTAACAGCACTTATTTTCATATAAAGCTTATTAGGGGCTTTAAAGGCCCTTCCTCCTTATTAGGTTTAAGGTCTTTATAACCTTAATTAAAGGTTCTAACAAATATCCTTCCGTACTTACTAAGGAGTTTCTTACCGCTTTTTAAGCTTTAAATCCTATAATAGTCTTACTTTTCAGTATAGTAGTTTAAATGTCAGATCTTATCCTATTTCTAATTCTTATTATTAGTTTTAACCAGTCTGGATTTTTTTAATAAAACTTTATAATTAAGTCTAGGCACTTAAGGTTTTTAACTAACTCTTATAAGTTACTTTTAAGGCTGTAATTTAGCTATTTAATAAGATATTTAAACGTGTTCTTTCCCTTTTATAAATCCACAATTTCCTTAACGTTATACTTATCTTCGTTAACGTTAATCTTAATCTTCTTTTCTAAAAGAACTCCTTTTAAGGCAGGTTCCAGAAATAAGACGTAGAAAACCTTAATCCACACCTTTATACTAGCGGGTAAGTCTAATTTATAATTAAAAGTGGTAAACTTTTTTTTAATTTAAAACAGTCTGTACCTTTTAAAATTAAGCTTTTTATTAAGCTGTTTTAAATACAGGTTTTATGAAAAAAGGTAAACGTAATCCCCCTTTTAAAAAGTCAGTCCCTTAACTTATTTACTATTATAATAAAGTCTTTTCTTAAATATTAGTTATTTAATTTAATATTTATTAGTAAACTTCTTTATTTATTTATATATGAACTTAAGTTTAGCTTACAGGTAGTTATACAGTTTTTACATCTAGTTTATATAGATTATAACTTAAGGGGTATTAGTAGGCGGGCTGTAACGGAGTTTAAGCTCTTTACCGTAATTAATAAAAAATAGTAACACACTTATTAACTTAACTAATGTTATGTTATAGGTTATCTGTGCTGTTAGTAATAATTTAAGTTAATTATCTTATTTAAAGTTAATATAAGTTTAAAAATACGTTATAAGTATCTAATTAACTTATTCCATTTAGCTATTTATCTATAAGTAAAAAGCTGTTAAAAGTTTACTTTTCACACCTATCTTTTATATCAGTCTTTACTAAAACTTTAACATAATTAGCTTATCTTAATCTATAATAATATTATCTGGCTAAAGGTGTTATAAAACTACCTCTTTTTTAAAAATATACGTAAGTTATTTTACAATTATATTCTTTAAGGTTAATAAAAAGTAAGCCTATTTTATTAATCTGTTAACTATTATAAGGATTTAATTATAAGTAACTCTTATAACAGGGTCCTTAAACTTTAAAATCCCAGTAATAAAGTTAAGTAAGATTAAACTTTACACTACCTGTGGTATAAGGAGTGGTTTAAAGAGCTTATAAGGCTTATAACGTTAATTTTACTTACAGTGGTAAATGTCACAGTTATTAACCACTTCCTTAACCAGCTTCTTTATTCCTAGGAAAGTGTACACTTATTAAGCCTGTGTAAAAGTCTTAACTTAGCCTATATGTCCTTTAAGTTAAGACTTATAAACCTGCTAGATATACTCCTTCCACTTATTTAAGTTATAAATATACAGTTTCTTTTAATATTAAAGCCTTACTCCTAATTTAGGCACGTTATCTATACCTTTTAACAGCTATTCTAGTTAATAACCAGTTTTATTATAATTTAAATATTTTAAGCACTCTTTATTATAATCTTACATATACCTTAAGAAATCTCTTAAAGGGCACTTATACTTACAGGTTCCTTTTATTAACCTTCTTATTTAAAAGTCCTGTTATTATTAATAGATATTATACTTTATTTATAAATTTATATAAATATTAATAGTTTATTTTAACGTCTAGTTATTTAACATTTATAATATATATTTTAATATACTGTTCTTTACTTTATTAAATATAATAATAGGGATTAAAACTAGGTTAACGTCTTTATAGTCCTGTCTTTAATTAAAAGTATCAGCTTACCTATTATCTTTTCCTTTAACGTGGTAAATCTAAAAGTGGAATAAGGTTATTAACTCTACTTATTATACTTACTATAAATTAAGTTCCTTTATTAGGAAATATTAAAGGTTATTATAATTTAAAAAGACTTAAACTAGTTCTTCCATACCGCTTAAATATAATACCTACTTAATAAAATATTAAATAATCGCTATTAATTCCTTATTATAAATTAGATATTATAAGGCTAAGTTATAGATTTCTTTTAACAGGAAGGTAATTAAATGGCGTTTCCTATCATCTTAAACTTAATTAAGTTCTCTACTAATTATAAATTCTAAAAAGTCTGTTTTAACTTAAAAGGGTTTTAAGAAAGTAGAGAGGGCCAGGACTAATACTGTAATAAAGGTGTACTTAAGGTCTTTAAACACCTTTTATTATTTATCAGTCTACTTAAATAGTTTACCCTCTTTTATAAGCTCGTATAATAGTTTTATAATCTTTATAAAATATTTAATAAAGTATTAGTAAAAGTTTATAAAGTTAATAAAAGCTTATAACTCTTTTTAATTCCTTAAAGTAAGCCAGTCCCTAACTACCTTTATCTTTTCTAGTTATATTTTAAGCCTTTTAAGGGTTATTTTAAACCTTAAATAGTTTAGCTCTTAAACGTAAAAATGGCTTTTCTTTAAGTTTACTGTTAGCTTTACCTTTTTAAAAGCTATTAAAACCTATTATATATACTTTTAATATTCTTTTAAAGTTTTAAAATAGATTAAAACGTCGTTTAAATACATAAAGATAAACTTATTAAGGAAGGGGTGGAGAACACTGTTAATAAGGCTTTAAAAGGTCACAGGGGCATTTATTAATCTTATCAGCATAATATAATACTGGTAATACCTGTTATAAGTCTGGAAAGCTATTTTATATTCGTCCTCTTCCTTCACTTTAACGTGGTTAAATCCTATAGGGAAATTAAAGCTAGAGAATTAGTTTACCTTAATAATCCGTTTTTACATTTCTGTAACAAGTGGTAATAAGTAACGATTTTTAATTATATCCTTATTTAACGTTTAATAATTAATAATTATATATAACTTACCGTCTCCCTTCCTTAAGATGAATAATACTGGGTAACCTGCTAGGGATTAGGACTTTATAATAAATCCGTTCTTTAGATTTTTATTAACATACTCCCTTAAGGCCTTAACCTGTTAAGGGTTTAGGTAATAGGGTTAGAAGCTGTAAAGCTTTACTCCTGGCTTTAACTTAACTTTATAATCTTATAATTTATAATCTGGTAATTATAATATCTTTTTTTAAAATAGGGTAAACTTCCTATACTCCGCTGGTACTTTAAATAAGTTAACTTCTTTACTTATCTATAGATCAGCTTTTAACTTCTTTCCACCTTTTAAATTATTATTTAAGTAATACGGTAGACCTTTTAATCCTTTAACCGTCTTAATAAACCTAACTTAAACTATACTTAATTTTAAAGGTTTAATATGCTTTTAAGTGCTTTATACATCTTTAAAACGGTTTAGTTCCTTTTTAGCTTTCTTTAAACAGTAATTACAGCTAAGGGACTTATTAAAGGTAAGGTGGCCACTCCTCCAGTTAATTATAAGGTTATACTTTTCCAGCCAGGGTAAACTTAAAATTATATTATACCTTATAATTAATATAACGTTAAAATCCATTTATTATTTATCCTTATCTATTTTAATTAAAAGTGGTAAGTAATGGGTGATTTTACTGTTATTATATTAATATAGGCCTCCTTCTCTATTTTAAATAGGGATAGCCTTTTTATACTTTTTATTAAGGAGTTTCCTTTAGTTAACTAATAAGGGGTATATTAAGTTAAAAGTACTCCTGTTATTAATTATTACTTTTACCCTAAATAGCCTCCCTTTTCCGTCTGTTAAGTTAATATTAATAAAATAATACTTATACTCCTTTAACATCTAAGTTATAGTAATTATTTATCTTTAAAATCTTATCTAGCTTAACCTTTAAATACCTCTCCTTCGTCTTAAGGTTTTTACTAATTAGTGAACTATTAGTTTCTAACCCTTTTAAAGGGCCTGTAACCTTTTCTTAATTCCTTTTAAAAAAACAAGTAGCTTTAATAAACTTAATAATTAACCTTTTTTAGGTTTTCACACCTTAACATTTAATTAACTTTAAACGGTTAAATGTTTTTAAAGTCCTTAATAAGATAATAATACACTCTGTAAGACTAGATTACAGTAATATCCTTTTACTCTTACATCCGTTAGTAATCCTTTTATTTCTACCACTCTTTAACTTTTCCATTAAGATGTAATAAACACGTTATAATTAGGCAGTTATTAAATATCCCTCTTTACTAACACGTAATAAAAGCCTGGTTAATTATAGTAACTTTCCACTTATTACTAAATTCTCTTATTAAGGAGTAGGAGACTTAGTAATAAGCCGTTTCTAACTTTATTTTTATAATAGTGTAATCCCGTTTCTATACGTTAGGGAAGTGGTTATAAAAAGCCTTAAGCCCATTATATTAGTTAAAAGTATAATTATCGTATATATAGTTAATCTATAATACGTCCTTATAGCTAGGATAATTAACGTTAACTATGGGTGTTACAGTTATAAAGTACGGAACGGGAGGGGTGGCGCCTTATTTCTTCTCTTCTTCCATTTACCTCCAGGTTTATTATTTCTCCTAAACCTCTTCTTAAAACTTAAATAATAATAACCTAACTTATTCTTTTATAAAGTGGCCTTCTTTAATAAGTTAATATTTAAGTTAATTAGTAAAGTAAACTTTATTATAAAGTTATAACCTAATTTCCACTACTTTATCTTTAAATGTTATAATAAAACCCTTAACTTATAAGTCCTCCATTTTATCTACTAGTTTTTAATATTTCTCCTTCAGCTTCTAAACCCTTTATTAATATGCTTACTTTATACCTTCTTAAGGGACCCTTAAGGTACTAGTCTAAGGCACATTAGTTTTAATATAAGGTAACTATCTAAGCTGTCCTTCTTCTAAGGAGGTAAGGGTATTAATCCACTTAATATACTTAAAATGTTTAAAAGTCTTAAGGGGTACTGTTAAAAAGAACTTCCATTTCTCCAGTTTAATTCTCTTAGCTTATTCTCTTTTACCTTTTAAGGCTTATTTTACTATTTAGGTGGCCTAAAAGGTTAATTTTTCAACTCCTTTTACTATCTTAAAGATTTCTAAATCAGGGTCTTTCCTAAACTTCCTTAATTCTTAAACTTACAAAGTAAGGTTTTTAAAACCTGTAACAGCTAACCAGAATATTTCTTCTTAAAGTCAGTCTTTTATAACCTACACCTCTATGGTTAACTCTTCTAAAACACCCTTAAAGACTAAGTACACTATATCTTAAGGTTCTTCCTCTTCTCTTAAGTTACACTTATCTATCTAAGTGTAATCTTCTTTATTACCTATTATCCTAATATAGATATCTCTTAAGTTAAACTTAACATGTTTTCCTCCCTTTAAAACTAGCTTCTAACTAACTTATTTTAATAACAGGTATTACCACACCATATAGCCTTTCTTATTATAATTAAAGTATTAAACCTAAGATAAGTCCTTAAACTGCTTCTATTACTACTATTATTAAAGCTTATCGCAGTTAGGTTAGTTCTAACGGTTCACTATACTAATATCCATTAACCTAGGGTAGTAACCTGTTACAGTTAACTAATTCCCCTTTTTTAATTTATTTAACTGGTAAGGGGTCTGTTCTTTCCAGTAATTCTTCTAATAATAGTAATTATAATACCAGTTATCAGCTTTAATAACCATCTTAACTAATTCCTAAAAACAGTCTAGTTAATCTTCACAGTAAAGGTCTCCAGTGACGTGCTCCTTTAGGCTACTCTAGAATAACATTACTAGGGCCTTTTAACTAAGCTTAGTTTTTACTACTTCCAGTTTAAAATAGGTAAAGAACTTAAGGATTAAGGACGTCTGCCTTAAGGCTATAAGGTGTTATTCAGCCCACTTAAAAGTGTCCAGTTCTCTAAACTCAGTCTAAAGTTAATTGATAAAAACGTTAAAGTTGTTAAAAAGGGCCCAGGTCTTAAGGGCCTCTTTACACACTTTATTTACAGAGAGGTTATTAATTATTTTTATATAGGGTTTATACTAATAAACAGTTACTCTATCCAGTAAGGCTTTAGCAAACCTAACCTTTCCTTCTTCCTTAAAGAACTACTTATTGTAATAAGTAACATAACTCTAAAGTTAAGCTATCTAGGACTTTAGCTATATAAAGTCTCCTTTAAAGTATAATAGTAGGGGGAGTTTTACTTATTTCTTTTATAAGCCCTTAAAATCGTTATTCTCTAGCTTAACAGCGTTAAGTTAGGCTTAAAGTTTTTTAATAAGACTAATACGGCTTTTAATATCCCTAGGGAAGGCTTTATTAAACTCTTTAACCAGTCCCTATTAGTTAAGGTATAAGTTTTTAAGGTATACAGCCAGTTTATTAATAATAGGGAGCTAAGGTTAGGCTTACACCTCTTTAATCTCCTTACCTTTTTTAAAGGTTAACATATTAATAGGGAGGAGGTAGTGTCTGGGAATTTAATAAATAGTATTTAGAACTTAACGTTAATATTATATTATAACCTGTACCTGACACAGGCCTTAAAAAGACTAATATAGGTTAAGACAGAACGTATAGCAGGACGTTAACAGGTAAGGGGTGTTTTAAAAACGGTTTATTAAGTTAGCACTTTTAAACGGGGGTTTAATGTTATTATCGGTCGCTGTCACTATAATATATAGAGGTGAGTCTGAACAGTAAGAAATAAATGAATAATTGAATATTAGCGTGAGGAATTAGAGTCCCTCACGGTGGTTATGGGCATAACTATGGCTATTTATACTAACTATTTAAAAGGTACTTCGTACCTTGCTTGGTCTGTTGTGCTTGGTGGTGCACCACGCAGTTACAGCCAAGCAGTTAACTGAGTAGTGCTTGGTGTTGTCGGTCCTTGTGGGTCACCAAGCGCTTTCTTACTGGTCGTAGGGGCTTCGGGTCTTTGCACCCCTGGCCCAGTGCGCTTGGACGGTGTACACCGTCTTCTCGCACTGTTCCTTCTGCGGGGGATTCGTCGGGCCGCCCCGGCCCAAGTGACGGCCTGCAGGGTCGTCACAGTTTCTTATTATCCAGACCCTTATTTAAAGAGCTCTTTAATTTCTCTAAGCCTATTACCTGTTAGTAATAATATTTCACCTATTAGTGAATAATTACCTGTTAATAATCTTACACTGCTCTTACTAATTAGGTAAACTGGTATACCTTAAGCTTTTAGCTACGATTTAGCCTTTAATGTTTACTTTAGGGTTAAAAGTCCATATTTAGAGCTCGTAAAGCTTTATTTAAGCCCTATAAGCTCTTCTTTAATTTAAAGGAGCACTGCACCGTCTTTAGGCGCACTTACCCTTAAGTTTTAACCCTTAAAAGCATTTTTATCTTTAAATTTAGTTAGAGTTTCGTTATTATTAGGCTTAGGTGTGGCGTTTAGGTTTAAAACGTTAATAAGAAGCTTAAGTATAGATATAGTATCCTGTACTTATTATTTAATATTAATAAAGTTAAGTAACTATTAAGTAACCTATATTAATAATACCTTTACTTCTTTAGTTTCCTTTTTATAAAAGAGCTTCTTATTAAACACCATATTACACGTTATAAGCACCGTTTTCAGTTACAGGTACTAAATATAGTAAATGTTAAAGGTAACGTAGTTAACTAAATACTTAATATGCCTTTAAAGTTTAGTCTTAAAACCAAATTTATCCTACTTTACCTTTTACTTTTTATTAAAAACGTAAGTTTAGTAACTGTAAGTGTAAATCCCACTTTAGTTTAGGTGGTGATTATTAACTAAGCTTTTATTAAGCTTACTTAATAAAGTGTATTACTGGAAATATTAACGAAACCATTTTATAAGCTTCTTATTAGGTGATAGCTAGTCGTTTCAGCAGTTAGGGCTTATATTATATAAGTAGGTAACTGCACGTAAGCTCTTAAGCTAGATTAATTTAAAGAGGTTTACTCCCTCTTTTATTTTAATAACCTTTATAATTAGCTTTTAACCTGTACACTTACTCCCACCATTTAGCTTATATGTATATAATAAAGTGGCTTTAATCTTAATACCCTTTTTAATCACCTAGAGTTAATATAACATATATCCCTTAATTATAATTATAAAAGTCTTTTAATCTTAACATATAATACATATAATAAGCCTAAACTGCTACTTTACCTAATTTATAAAGTTTTTAATAGTTTTAAACACTTCCAGCCCTTTCTTATCTTATAATACGTAACAGAAAAACTTACCACTATACTTATCCTTAACTATAAGTAAGTAAATTAATCTGTCTTATACTTTATTAAAGTAAAAAAGATCCTAACTAATTTGTAGGAACGGGCGGTGAGAGAATCCTTTAAAGTAGCGCCTTAAAATAACTTAATATAAGTGTATAAGTGTATAGTATTTACAGTTGATAATCTTTATACCTGTAATTATTACGTTACATGCTTATTTAATAAGTTTCCTTAGAGTATTTAATCTTAAGTGGCCTGTATAAGTGTGTTAAAGGCTTTTTATATCCTCTTACAGGCGTAACTATTAATATAAATACTTTACTCTTTATGTTATTATAGTTATTAACATCCTACTTATAGCATTTACAGTAATAGGTATAAGGAAGCTTAGGTAAGTGATAATAGGAGTGTATTAAAGGAATATTAAATTTTACTAACGTTTTAACTTCCTTAACACTATGTTCTTTTCCATATTACTGTAGCGAAGTGTGTAATTAAAACTATAATATTAAACTCCTGTTTTAACAATTAGAGCTTTTAAGATAATATTAATATAAAATCCTTCCACTATAACGACTTTATTAAACACTAGATCTTTAATGTTAACCCTTATAAAGCTTATAAGCACTTTAAAGATTACACACTTATTATACCTAATAATTAGGAATAAGTTAATCCCTACTTAAATGTGATCTTTAGCTTTAGTTTATTAGAAGCTCCCCTTAATTAATAATAATTTATAATTAATAAGGTATATTACTTTATAATTATTAACTCAGGTGTTATTAAAGAGCGGGTGCCTGGTAAATCTAATAATGGTAAATTACCTTATTACCTTAGTAATTATTTTTATTATGTAAACATTAATTATTATAATGTTAATAGATCTTAGGAATATTAAAGTAGTTAAGCTATCTTTACTTAAAATGGTTAAAGCAGCTCCCCACTTCTTTTAATAGGTTTTATAAACCTTAAACCACTTAAAGTTAGCAAATTACACTTTAACCTTCTCCCTAATGTTAGATATTAGCTACTTAACATGCTTAGTAGTGTGTGTAAAAACTGATTTAGTAACTATTAAATGTAGGGTGTAACAGTTAGTGGGTGGTTAAGGGTGTTTTTCTCCGTAGGGGTAATCCTTTTTAAAGCTCTATTTAAGCTTCTTTAATACTTTAGAGCTAGGGCTTTTATAGTTGGTGTAGAACACACTGCCTAGTTAATTACCTCCTTTAATTGAGAATTTCACTTCATTAATAAACGTTAAGATAAATTTAGTGTAATATATAACTCTTTTCGTTAAAAGCCTTTAAACTTCTTATTCCACTAGCTTAATAAGCTTTAAACCGGCTTACATAGGCGTTATACACACCTGGATAGCCTTAAGCCAGTCTTTAATAGTTAAGGGGCCCTTAATCTCTGTGATATTAAGACCTTTTACCTTATAATAGGCCGCCTTTTAATCTTTTATTTATTACTCCTTTAACACGTTAGCACTTTTAACTTATTTTATAACTACTTAGTACTCTTAGCGTATTAAGGAGGCTAATAAGGTTTAGCTGGGTTTAAGGCGTTCTTTTAGAAAGTGTATAAACCTTTAAATTATAAATCTGCTGTTTTAGATTATCTATTACATTATTAACGCCTTAAAGCTTTTATTAACTATATAGTTAACTTAGTTTTAAATGTGCTAGTACACTTTAGTCGTTTTAGTTATAGTGGTGATATAAGTGGTAGCTGTAGCCACTAGATAATCGTGTTTATCCTTAACCTTTTTTACCGTAACTATTTTAAGATTTAACTTATTTACAGTATCTTTTAGAGCTTTGGGCGTTTTCTCCCAAAGTGTGGTGCTTAGGTTATAAATAACGGTTATTATTTCCTATTATTCGCTTATAAGCTTATGGATTATTATAATTCTTAGCTTAATGTGTAGATTCGTTACGTTAGGAGTAGTTAGATTAATTAGGTCTTAGATCCCTTAGTTTATTACATGGTATTTAAGGGTTTTAATCTAGTTAGGCCAGTCTTATAAGCTCTTAAGTTTCTAACTGTTAGTGGGGATGTTATTATAAAGTGTGGTCTCTTCAGTTATGATGAGCTGGATCTGTGGATTGGTAAATGGGTTTGGATTTATCGGGTTAGAAAGGATTTTGCGTATTATTAAGGGTTTTGTAGAGGGTGCTGCTTATAAGCGTCTCGAGTGCTTTATTCTACACTTTGCTTAGTTGGATAGAGCCGGGCTTATAACTGTGGAACGTTTTACTGAGGGTACGGAGCTTATTGGAGCAGCGGAAGTGCAGTTGCAAAGTGACTTGATTAGGTAGAAAGGGTGGGAGCGAAGCTCCCAGACTAAATATAAAAGAAAGCTCCCTATGTGTGAGGAGAGCATATGACGTAAGGCTCCTGCGCTCCAGCCTAGCCTGGAGCGGTAAGGCGCCTGCGCGCCTGAGCGCCAAGAACTGCCGCTGCAGTTCGACACTTGCTGCAGCCGATCACCGCACACCGTGTTGGCGGCACCGAGCGAACGCGCACGCGCCTGTTGAAGAACATTCTTGGCGAAGATGCCTTTAATCACATCATTGCCACCACAATGTGGGAGCAGATAAAGAACGAAAACCACATGGAAGAGCGACTCAAGGGCCGCTGAGACGATCTTTGGGGCGACATGGTGGCCAGGGGTGCTCAGATTGTGAAGTATGCAAACAATGAGGATTCGGCTCGCGAAATCATCCGGAAGGTCTTAGAGATGTCCGAGAGGCCCGGCAAACTCAAGCCTCTGCTGCAGAAGGAGTTGATCAAAAATCCGCTCGTCGTCGAATCGACGGCCGGGAGAGACGTGAAACAACAGGTAGAGAATAAGATCAAGCATACTAGGCGTCAGCTCGATGATCACGCGAAGAAGCGCCCCGCTCGGCCCTAGCGGAGTGGCAGTCCGGGTTCCGAGGAAAATTCCAGGGTTCAGATACAGTGGAAGGAGTGGAAAGACGACAAGAAAGCGCTAGAAGAGACGCTGGAGATCCTTCTCTTCCGACTCAAACGGCTAAACTCGCTATCTGTAAGTTCTAGCCTTTTCCGCCTTCAAGGGAGAGTTGCAAGACAAACACGGTGTGTAGAATTGCAGTGTCAATTAAATCGCGAGGCATGGGGGCTCACCTACAAGCATTGCTGACTTCGCTGCTTTCAAACAGTTCAAACTCAAGAGCTTCTGGGCGACGCTCTTTGGTGGTTAGTTGCCTTTTCCAACGCGCCGAATGTCCGCAGCCCGTCTCATTCCCGGGCCGTGTGATGGCTAGGGATGCGTACTGTCGGCATGCTGGACTCGTGGAGATGGACGTTTCTGAAAGGGCCCTTCTGGAATTATTCTATGAAAAACTACCTAACTAGGTAGGCAGTAGCTGGAATGATACTGCATCGAGGCCCGCTTCGGTTGAATATTATACCCAACGCCAGCTTGGCACTTTTGCAAGCGCTCTTGGGCCGCTACCTAACTACCTGATGTCGCCTTTTTAGACGGGATTGCGGCCATACCTAGCTTACCATGATGATGGTGGCAAATTGGTTCCACAATCTTCCCTCATCAACCACCAAGCACTTAGTACCTTAGGACTGCCGTTTGTCACGAGTGTTTAGCCTCAGGCTACTCTCTATTGTCCTGAACCACCAGGCTTAGCCCCGGGTGGAAACCCTTTCATATCTCTCACAGAGCCGCTTCTACCACTCTTGACAGAAACACAACCCTCTCGCCCTTCCTCAATGCACAAAAAAAGTATCAACCAATCAGAAAGTGAGCTTGAGAGCAGTAGGTGGAGCAGGTGCAGCAAGTGCGAGAGATGCTCCGTATCCGAGAGCGAGCACGATGGCGTGCAGCGCTGCCATGTCCACTCGATGCCAGGGCACACATCAGCGGGGAAGTCAAGTGCCAACAAGCAGAGGCTTACTCAAGCTGAAATTATCACAACGGTGGTGATTGCACTCCCTCCGCCCGCGCTGATTACCTCATCGACCCCTTTTTGGAACCTCACGGCCGAGTTGATGGCCGAGGTGGTCGTGGCTTCTAATGATGTGACCGCGGCTTGGGTTTGTTCGTGGGGGTCCCGGGCGGTTCGCGAATTTCAGACGGACAGTTGATGCCCCGACGACTCGCAGCGGAGTGACTTCCTTCATTGGTCGCCAGGTGAGTTGTGCCTTCAGCCTCACCGCTTGGTTCAACCAACAGCCCATTTGGCTCGCTAATCCTTGATCTCTCGAGGGCCGAAACAGCTATTCGTAACGTGTGGTTTCCGCTCCGAGTCAGCGACGGCATTGATACCTATGGCATGTGTTGTTGATATGCCGGAGGGGGGAGGGGAGTTGGCGAAGAAGTGTGTTATGTTCAGGGGGTAATGATGGGTGAGCTCAGAAAGCAGCACGCGACACTGGAAGAATTATGGTTTGTGTGAGCGAAGGTTGTATCATTCCGTCAGATCAGTAGTGCCTGGTGCACCGCCTGTTGTATTGATGAATATAGGAACGGGTTGGAAAGTTGGATACCCATTTCGTTCAAGGTTCATTATTCACCTGAACCCTTCCCTGCAAGTGTCCTTCGTGTACTTGTGTCCAAAATGTACTTCGTTCCCTTCTTCACAGCGTTCTTGGTAACGCGATGCATTGCCAAGTGCATATGTGGATGCGCATGAGCCGCCGCCGTCACCGTATCGACTGCATGGTGGGCTGTCGCATGGCCAGCGTGAGCGATGTGACTGACGACATGCCCTGAACCAGGAAGCAGCGCCCCGGCCGCAAAGCTCGGCCCGAGCGCCACCAGCATATCCCTCTTCCGGAAGTTGTGGCCGTCCCAACCCTCTTCGCGCAGACGGGCCTCGACGACTAGGATGCGTTGACAGTTAAGATGGAAACGGCGAGCCGCGACTGCTGAGCCGATGATAGCTGAGACTCCGATAGTGGTAGAAGCGCCGGCAATGCTGATGGCGGCGAGGGCCATGGTGCCAAGCAACTTTTGCAGCATGCGCTTGTGCAGCGCAGTCAGTTGGGCTTGGTTGAGAGTGGCGATCTCGCACGCGTACGACTCGGAACTATAACCCCCGGCGAAGTCGTCCAGGCTGTTCAGGAGCTTTCGTCTGAAACCCATCGGAAGGGTATTGGTTCGGGCGGCTAGATAAAACGGGGGATCAACCAAAAGAAAATCCCAAAGATTACATCGGAGTGGCTTTTGTACGGGCGGTTTCCAAAGTTTCTGGAATCAAAGGTTGAGAGAAACAAAAGCCAATGAATTAGCCGACAGGAGGGAGGATCTGGAACGAACATTGGGAATGATACCTCAGTTCATTCGCAGGTGAGATTTATAGAGCAGCAACTTGAAACAGAGATCAGAGTCCTCTGAACTGCACATACAACTAGGCGGAAATGCGTAGCTAAGACACTAGCACTGCATGCACTACGGAGTCCTCAGCCAAGCTCCAAGCCCCAGCTGCATCGAGGGAGCTGGAGTCTAGATGTTTGCCGTGGGGCCGGTGATGACTTTGGTTGCCAATCATAGTTCGCACAATGCAGCTGTACCTTCCTTCAGCCATGCGCCACTTGACACCAAGAGGGTGTACGACAGACGCGATCCAATGGATCAATTCTTATCTTTCAGAGACATTGCATGCCGCCCGGGAAAGCCGGTCGTGGCAATGCTATGAAGACTGGCACCCTCCGCATGGTCAAGTTCTAGATTGGCCAGGGTCAAGATCACGTCCAAAAATATCCTGAGTTCCTTGACGAGGCTCTCAACACCGCAGAGCCGAAACAGCGATGATCTAGTGGGAGCCCGCTCCGAGTCCTATTAACACTCAAGCATCTCATATTCAGCCGCCAGAACCAGCTGGAAATAATATGGCGGATTAGAATTTACTATTAAAAAGAGGTTTACGCGGCCCAACAGCAACCACTCATGCATGGTCGATCGTCAAATTCATGTCAGGTAAGGTACCTAACTTGAAGTGCGAATCTGTTGCTTGATGCGCTGGCGTTGTAGTACCTAGTACAGCCGGTATTAGATTTATGCGATTATTCGGAATGGATTCAGAACCAGGTATCTCTACAAACAATTCCATTCCGTTCTCACGCTGGACGAATGCTCTATTGCACGCTACTCCTTCCCACCACAAGAACTTCGACTACTTCACACCCTAGCCATCATCCGAACTGGTGCTAATTTTGTCGCAGGATAAAACGCCGAGTTCCACGCCCTCCCTTTCGCGATCAAAAGCTGGTCTATCCCTTTACCTCCTCCCGTCACATACATGAATTTCGTAAACTCGGCCACAGCTCTATACGAAAATGACACATTCGCCGGAACAAAAACAACATCCCCATCAATAAGACTCGCGACTTCATACCCATCCACCACAACCTCCAACTGCCCCTCCTCCATCATAAACGCCGTTGCCACAGGACTCGTAACCCTCCCCACCGCCCCCATCCCCGGACTCAAAGTAATCGTCCCCTGCGAAAAACCCCCATTCGTCTCCCTCCCCGTCACAAACGGCGCAACAATCTGATACCGCCCCGCCTCCTCAACAAGATACTTCGGCCCATAACCCTTCGCAATCCAAATCGGCGCCGCCGCATCCCCCGGCAGCACATTCGGCCCATCATACCAATTCCCCGGCCCCGCCTTTCCGTTCACCACATCCCTTCGCGGCGTAAAGTTCAACTGCGGATAGACATCCCACCCCGCTAGCCCCGCGGCATCAAACCCCCCCGCCCCAGGCAAACCCCCTTGGTTATCCCCCATATGGAAGAAAAACTCCTCAAACCCCCCCGGCACAAGCACCCCCGTCAGCTGGGTGTCCGGCTCCAGCAACCGGAAGGTATGGATGGTATTCCACGGGATAGCTCCGATGTCCCCCGCGCTTAGCACACGCGTCTGCTGCACGGAGGTGTTCGCGATGAAAGAGTCCAGATTCTGCCCCCATAGCTGCACGCGCCCTTTCACGGCGTAGAAGTTCTCGTAGGTCTTTTTGTGCACGTGCGGGAATATGCCGGGCCCGGGAGAGCCGGCGGCGTTAGTGTTGAGGAGGCAGAAGGCACCGCCGGAAGAGTTGCCGGTGATGGGGAAGGTGTTGCCGCCGCCGAGGGGGAGGCCGTGCCCTTTTTTGAGGGCGTAGGGGTGGGCGGTTTGAGGCGTGGTGGGGACCCAGAGGAGGGAGAGGGTGGTGGCTTGGTAGGGGAGGGAGAGGAGGGTGAAGAGGAGGGGGAGGTTGGGCATCTTGGCGGTGTTGTGGGAACAAAAAAGGGGGTGGAATTATTTTCTTGAAATTCTAGCGAGTTGAGAAGACCACTCCATGGCGTCTTGTAGATGTTCAATATGTACACAATTGCCAAAAGATGCCAACCAGATACTGGAGGTGTAACGGAATGTGGGGTGTAATGAGCGGCTGAACCCGGTGGGGGATCCCCCTTTACCCCGACACGTATGGCTGTAAGTTTAACCATCGGTTGCGGCAGCTATATGTAACATCCGCTACAAACAAGTAAACTAATCCTGGAAGTTTCCAGTTCTGACGCTTGTGTGCAGTGAAGAGAATGGGTTTAAACCGCGGGAGACCAATGTCCGGGCCGGCCCCACATCATCCACATCGCCGTGTCTTCCACATTACACCGGACTTACTCCCAGAAGTGTTGTTCTTGAACTTGAGTTTCTTTGCTCGCCCACTACCCGCGGCCACCATCCGTGACTTTACGGGACCACTCCCCCACCTTCCGCAGAAGGCTGACGCTGCCATTGTCGTCATTGTCTAAAGATTTCCTATGGTCGGTCCTCTTTTGCATCTGGCCCCACCCTTTAGTCCTGTTTTGCGAAGGCTGACCCGGCTCCTAGTGCTGCTAACAACTGTCTGGACTGCCACGACCAGGCGGAGGATGGGGCGACGTTGTATAAGTATACCACACACCTTTTAGCACAGGACACCCGCTCTCGACGCCTTTTCTTGACTTCCACCGCGGCCCACTCACAGTAAAACCATCCACCATGCGGCCCTCACGACTCCTATTCGCTCTGTCCATCGTCCAGAATTGCGCTGCCGCAAGCCAATTCTGGTACGAGAACATCAACCACAACGGCATTAGCCCGGCCATTCCTAACGGAAAAAACTGGACCATCTTCCGCAATGTCAAGGAATACGGCGCAAAAGGTGATGGTACCACCGATGATACCGCGGCCATCCAGCGCGCCATCAACACTGGAAACAGCGGCGGGAGCCGCGACTCGGGCCGCTTTGGCTCAACAGGACAACCGGCGGTCGTCTACTTCCCCACGGGCACTTATATCGTCAAATCGACCATCCGCAGCGCTGTGGGCACCGTGTTGATGGGGGATGCCACTGACAGACCCACAATCAAGGCTTCCGCTGACTTCACTGGCACCTACCTCCTATTTGGCCGAGACCAGAAATACAGCGGACTGGTAGGGTTCTACCACGGTGTGAAGAATCTCATGTTGGACAGCACGGCAGTTCCCAAGACCAAGACGATCGCCCTGCTAGAGTGGAGCGTGAGCCAAAACAACCAAGTGTCCAACGTCGAGTTCAGGATGCCCATCGGAGCCGACGCTCATATCGGAATTTTCACCACGGGGCTGTGTTCGGGGCTCATCCTGAACGACTTAGTCTTTGTTGGCGGTGGGACAGGCATATCGCTGACAGCCACGCAATACCATCTCAAGAGTCTTGTATTCAAGAGTACTTCACCGTCTAATCCCCAGTATCATGATACTATAATAGCAGTACTGACGAACCATATCGTTAGACGTGAAAGTGGGTGTCAAGCTCGCCAGTGTAGTCCAGATCACGGCTCAGGGGCTGGACTTCTCGTCCTGCAGTGTTGGCATCGACGCCTCTGCAGCCGGCACAGGCATGTTCAACCTCATCGACTCAACTGCAACCAACACCTCCGCGCTGGTCACCGCCGCCGCGATGAGCTCCGGTGCCGTCAGCGGTTCTCTCATGCTCGAGAACGTCCGCGTGGATGCCTCAGTCTCCGCCGTAAGCTCACCCCTTATACCTCTCCATCCCTCCCCATTCCTCCCCAATCTCCCACCACGAATCCCCACTAACCTCCCACCCAACCCAGACCGTAAAGCTCGGAACCACAACACTCCTCACTGGCTCCATCTCCCCCGGCACCTCCTGGATCCGCGGCTCGACCTACTCCCCCTCCTCTCCCACGCCCTCCCTCCTCCCCGGCACCAAAATCCCCACCTCGCGGCCCCCCCTCCTCATCAACACCACCACCTCCTCGTACCCCACCCTTCCCCCGCCCACCTACTCCTCTTACCCCCTCTCCTCCGTCCTCAACGTCAAATCCCACGGCGGCGCCACCGGCGACGGCCTCACCGACGACACCGCCGCCCTCCAAGCCACCCTCGTCTCCGCCGCGGCGTCCAACTCCCTCGTCTACTTCCCCCACGGAATCTACCTCCTCTCCGACACGCTGCTCATCCCGCCCGGGAGCCGTCTCGTCGGCGAAGCCTGGACGCAACTCTCTGCTACTGGGGCCCGGTTTTCCGATCCGAATAACCCCCGGGCTATGATCCGCGTGGGAGAGGAAGGGGATGTGGGCGTCGCGCAGCTCTCGGACTTTGTGTTCACTGTCGCGGAGGTGCTGCCTGGCGCGGTGCT
>Ga0247760_1000859_pt1 | contig 31101 bp, 34 predicted proteins | sample UWRJL171409R4_FD_179936 | JGI IMG/M metagenome (GOLD analysis project Ga0247760, IMG submission 179936) | Plant litter microbial communities from Arlington Agricultural Research Station in Wisconsin, United States - UWRJ-L171-409R-4 | ecosystem: Environmental > Terrestrial > Plant litter >... | reverse complement strand
AATTTCCACCATTCCTCCTCGACCACCCCCCCATTTCCACCACCACCACTCCTTCAATTCTTCACCAAAACACACCAAATTCAAGATAAATACTGTGCGTGAGCAGAATATTGCGTCGGCAATCGATGAAGTCAAGCACGGAGTCACACAGCGAGAGGCCGCGCAAAACTGGGGCATCCCTCAAACAACCCTCTGTGACCGTATCCATGGCGCAACTAATAAGAAAACCAGCAAATTAGCCAACCGGAGGCTCTTTCCTAAAGAGGAGTTATTCCTCGTTAACTGGTGCCTTAATGAGGAAGCCTCCACGCGGCCTCTAAGTAAGGCCTAGATTACTAGAATGGCTGTAATGGTCCTTGCTAAAGGAGGTGATTTTACTCCTATTAGCTACTGTTAGGTAGACTGTTTCCTAGCACGCCACACGCGTGTTAAAACAAAGAAGTCGGTACTGTTAGAAAGCGCAAGGAAGCGTGGTTTTACAAAGGAGGCTTATAAGGAGTTCTACAGCCTTCTCAGCTTTCACTTAAAGTTTAAAGCCATCTGTCACACTAACATCGCCAATATAGATAAACACGGTATATAAGAGGGTGAGATAGCAGCCGGGACTGTTATAGGCGATTCTCTTACACCTAGAGCCCTCGTTTAGTCCTCTGATGGAACCACCTGGGTATCTATTTTAAAGATAATCACTATAGACGGTTAAAGGTTAACTTTAGTTATTATCTTTACAGGGGTAAGTCTTTAGGGACAGTAGTATCCTAAGTGGGTTAAAAACCAGCCTAATATTTGCGATTAGAAGTATAATTACTCCCCCACTAGCTTTAGTAATATAAGGATAGCCTTAAAATAGTTTAAAAAGGTCTATTTACCGGAAACCAAGCCTGTAAACCCTATAGAGTGGCGCCTTCTTATTATAGATCCCCATTTAAGTTATAAACTGGAAGAATTAGCCTACTTAACCTTTAAGAATAAGGTTTAGGTACTATTTTTACTAGCCCACACCTCTTATAAAACTTAGCCTTTAGACCGCAGTGTTTTTTTAGCTTTTAAGACCTACTATAAGTAACGAATAAAGCCATTTACAGCCTATTAAGGCTTAGCACTAGCTTATAAATAACGCTTTCTTCTAGCCTATAGGGATGCCTTTAAGGAGGGTGTAAGCCTTATTAACGTAAAAAGCGGTTTCAAAAAGACTAGTATATGGCCGTTTAACCCCTCCCAAGTCCTTAGTGATCTTAAGGCACTGATTGGAAACTCACCCCCCCCCTTAAACGGCCGCGGACCCTTAAGATAGCCCCTATCTCTACGGATAGTGCTGTTAAGACTCCGTAAAAGAGCTGTGATATTCTCCAGGCCGTTAATAACGCTAGGGGGTACGTAAGCCCTACTAATCGAACCGTAAGGAGTGTTCTTCGTAAGGTAGGGAAGGTGCTGGATCAAAGTAACGTAAAGATGGCCTTGTTGGAAGCCGAAAACGCGCGTTTGAAGGAGGATTTAAGGGCTACGGAACTACGTAGTAGGAAGAAGGTGAAAGAGCCTCTAAACGGCAAGTTTGTAAGGATAGGCGATATCGTTACGGCTGAGGAGGCTTTGTAGAAGCCCCTAAAGCGGAGGCGAGTCACCACGCGCGTAGACCCCACCCCTGCAATGGAGGAGGCTCAGGAGGTTATATACTATGGCTTGGAGAGCCTTCGTCGCGCCGAGGAGATGTAGAAAACATGTTGTTTCATAGAAATTAGTAAGGAAATGGATATTTTGTGGCATGGTTACAATTGGGGGTGCACGTGGTCTTCATGATCGGCGATCAGGTCGATCGGTTGTGGGGTCGCGACTTCTACCAGCAAAACGCCACCAACGACCGGAGGAAAACTCCCGGTCCTCATCTCAGAAGCAACGGCGGTTACACATCCCAACCGCAACCGCCACCAAAGTCAACCCATGCCAAGTCAGCCTACAGAATCAATTGGCCCAATCTCAACGTCACTGGCCCCTTTCCGCAGGACAAATAGGGGAAAAGGCCCTAGCGGGGCTGAGAGCTGAAGTCTCAAACAGGGATCGATGCATCCCGTTTGGGAGTCGAGACTGCTAGCGCCAAACAGCAGAGCGGTCTAGATCCAGCTGGACCCGGCGCCTAGCACCCGGTCTTGTCAACAGGCGCGGCAGAGATGCGCTGCAGGGGAGGGAGAAGCGGTTTAGCGGTGTCGATAGCGCGGGTTCACGAGTTTCAGGGGTAAATCCCCCATTGTCACCAGAGCCTCGCTGGATGAGATAAAGGCCCTTTGTTGCTGTTCTTTGCTCTCGTTGACTTGGTGGACTCGATTTCGGAACTCCCAGCCGATCATCCCCCAGCTTGGCACCACCGTGACGACAGAGCCTCAGTCAAGACATCAACGCCATCTCTCAACATCGACTTCAACTCCGCCCCAAAACCCCCAACCACCAAAATGAAGCCCTCTTTCACCCTCCTCACCGCTCTGGCAACCCTAACCCTCGCCCAAAACGATGTCTTCATCCCCCTCCCCTACGCCGAATGCAACTCCTGCCTCGACCGCGCCACCGCCTCCTGTCCAGGGACATTCGAAGACCGCTCCTACGGGGAATGCCTGTGCGCCGGCACGGGAAGCAAGCTCGTGAACACGTGCGTGAGCACCTGCGATGCGGTGGACACGCAGCGCATGGGCGCGGCGAATAAGGTGGTCAGGGGGTATTATTCGTATTGTTTACTGTTCTTTCCGGAGCTGTGTGTGGAGGCGGTGGAGTTTGTAAATCCCGAGTATTGGGAGACGCGTTGTGGGGCTGCGGCGGCGGGGGGGACGGGGACGGGATCTGGGAGTGGGAGTGGAAGTGGGAGCGGGAGTGGTGGAGTTGGAGGTGGAAGCGGTGGTGATGCGACGGCGACGAGCGGGCCGACGGCGGGCTTTGGGGGGATTGGTGCCACTGGGACAGCGAAGTAAGTGATTGGTATTGCGGAGATGCTTGAAGACTTCAAAGACTGACGATGGATGAAACAGAACAACTGAGGTCCTTGGTGGTGCCACGGGAACAGCTGCTGGAGCAACAGGAGGTGTTGCAAGTCGTCCGTCGAGCGCAAGGGGCGTTGCAAATGCTCTACCAACGGCTTTGGGTGTAATGGTTGGGCTTGGAATGCTGGGTTTGAATATGTGAAAGCCGTCTGCGTTGGACTCGTGTTACTCGTAATGTAGCACCAATACATCGCCATTTTGAGGCTTCCGTGACGGGGAAACGGGGCCAGAAGACTTCAATCCAGCCTTAATTATCATGCTTCATCCGCTTTGGCTTGTATGTCGGCCACACAAACATGATTGCTTCCCACCGCCTTGAGCTGGACTTGACACTTGAGCGTCACACCGCCGCCGACACCATCCTGAGAACACGCTCCCCAGCTTTGAGGGTGTGGCTCGTGACTCAGCCATTCCAGTCAGGACTCTAAGTCGCGGAGCACATCCTTGATAACTGAATTCGATTGAGAATAAAACTCCACGGCGCAGCTGACGTGGCTCAGTGCCGAGAAAACTCCCTGGCTGAAATCCGGAATATTGAAGAACACCAAAAAATAGGAGTCTTGGTCGGTACCCGTGCTTGCGGCCCTGTGAAAGACAAGACAAGGTGGCTTTGAGCTATCAAGCCTGTACGGTACCCGGAACATCTTCTGTTCGGAATCCCAGCACCAACGTGGAAGAGCACCTGCCAACTGGTAGTCTTGCCCGTTGGGCCAGGATGGGAGCGTTCGAACCCAGAACGCAAGCGAATGGAGCAAACGAGAATCGTCGTAGACACGTTCCTTCCAGCCGAAGATAGTCGCCAAGTTGCCTTCAAGGTGTGCAGCATACACTTGATGCTGGTAGGCCATGATTCGTGAGTAGACGTCCCCCAACCCCTGGGTTACGACGATACCGATTCGGTCATCCACTTCGGTGTCAAAGTGTAAGAGTTTGCAATCGAGTTTCACGATGAATGTTCGGTCCCTTTGCCCTGTCACCTCGTGGAGAGGAGCAACGATTCTTATGCCACGGTTGCTGATCGTAACTGATTCGGTCCGGTGGCCATATGAATGGCAGACAACCATGTTTGCCGAGTCAGAAAAGGCCTCAGGCGAATCAGCAAACAGCCCGTAGGCATACGCTGCGTTGTCGGGATTAACCCTCCAAGCGAATATGGTTTGGTCGTCGTACTGCTTCACAATTTCCTCCTGAAGACGAATGAAAGCCCTGTTTCCCTCCCCGTACAGCATTGGCATGGAAATGCCGAACAGGCCCAAAAGGCTGTAGGCCATGTCCTCGGATCGAGTGGTCTTTCTGCGGGATGCCCACGATATCTTCGTCGCAACGCTGATAAGTCGAAGGTCTCCTCCTCCTAGAACCATATGATCAACGCCGGTTATGCGGTGGAGCTGGTCGGCGAGGGTTGACTTTGATCCTTGAAACGCCCAGAGCCTATCATAAAAGTGTATATTTCGGGGGGCAATCATCTCCTGCAAGGTCCATCCTCGAGTAAACCAGCGGCTGTCGGCGAGCGCGACGCGGGGAAGATCGCTGAGGTAGGCATAGCAGATAAGGGAGTCGCGATACCAGTTGAACATCGAGTTGATTGCCTCGGACAACTCGCTTGACGAAGATTTATCAATACAGAGCGTATCTACCCACAGGTATTCAAATCTGTCCTGGATAGCCTGCTCGCATGCTTTCTCGATCTTGTACCAGCCGCGCTTTTTGGTGTGGCCGATGTTTTCGGCAATGAGGTCCTCGTAGACAACCTCCTCTTCTTCCCAGGTGTGTGATAGAATGGCGTAGCGAGGAGCATGGTCTCCCGAAAAGACCTTGAGAGTCTTGCTGCGACAGTTAAGAAGTCGCATGGTCGTTATGCGGGTTCGGAAACCAAGCCAGTGGGTTGTGTCGAATACCTATTTGAACTGTGATAAAAAAACGCCAGGGTTGTCTGCGCCAGATGCGGTGGAGAAAAGCGCCCAGTCTCAGGCAACCATCACGTGGAACACCACGCGGGGTTCATCAATGTGGTGAGCCTTCATTCGGCAATTCGCGGCCCTGATGAAGCCGAGACCGGGTGTTTTGCTACAAGGCCCGATTGCCCATCGACTCTCGTGCCTAAGAAATTAGGTGCATGGTGCATGGGCCGACCCAACAAGATCAAAGCACCTGTTCGCTAGATGGTGGATCTGAAGTAAATTGTTGTTGGTAGAACTGGAAGTTACCCTCGGTACTTGTGCGGACTGGATGATCGAGTGCTCTGCAGTGAAGATGTGCCGAAATCGGGACTGGACTCACTTTCAGCTCGAATGCCCACACCAAATGGTGTTCTGGCACTGCGTGGCCAGAACCCCTTTCTTTCTGACAGCCTTGAGACTATCCTTAAGCGCCTTGCTGCTATTCTGAAACTCCTCGAGCTTATCTTGAAAGGCCTTGAGCCTATCTTCCAAGTTTTAGCGGGAGGGGCTGCCCACGAAGTAACAATATGGGTGCTGCCCTATCAAGAGAATTCTTATAAACCACCTTACTCCGAAAGGCCGGCTCGCGCCGCCTCCTCCGTTCGCTCCCGTATCATTGCCGCCGACTGCGTCATCAGCCTCGCCATAACTCTCCGTCTACGCTCCTCCTCCTCCGAACCAGCAGCAGTACTTCTCGCCGCGGGCGGCCTCCTGTGCCACCACGCCAACCTCTCTTCACGACCGACGCGCACCTGCGCCCGCCCAAAGTAAAACACGGCCAGCCTGATCTCAGGCGGCCACGGCGGTTGGCCTTCCATCTTACCCAGCACATCCAGCAGTTTGTCGCGCATGTCAATCAGCCACAAGTGCACCGCCGAGACGTACTCGTGCACGGTAACGAAATCGCCCGCGGCCTCGACCTTGAGCTCTACACCATACGACCCCGGCCGCTTCTCCCCGCAGTATTCCAGGGTGTACTCAAAGGGGTCGAGGGTCTCATCGCCAGGTCGCGGGCCGACGCGGTGCGGGTACAGGCCCTCGGCTTCGGCTTCGGCGTCAGTAAGGCGGTGGCATTCCAGTGCTGGTCGGACCACATCAGCTCCCATTCGTCGATGTGGCAGACGCGGACGGTGATCGACGACATGGGCGGCTCCACGAGGCTCTCTTGCGACACCGGATGCCAGCTGCTGCTGCTGCTGCTTGGCGCGTCGGGCGAGGGCGAGCCTGGACGGAAGTAGGGCTCCAGGACGTCGCCTGGGTCGTAGTATCGCGAGGGCGCGACGCGGATGGCGTCCTCGAGCGGGCCGTTGAGCGTCCAGAAGAGTCGCCTGGCGGCCGGGGAGAGGTCAGGATAGACGGGATACTCCTCGCCACCGTCGGCGGGTGGAGCAGTGGTGTCCATGGCGTTTGAGAGGCGTTGCGCAGACGAGATCGAAATCCTGCTCGCAAGTTGTAGAAGTAGTACTAGTAAACGCGCTGTTGTTGTTTCGACAAGGCGGCAGCTGACAAAAGGTAGGAATATTGATGCAGTGGCGTGGATACAGGTGGGCGGATGAGTGTGCTTCGCAAAGGTGGGGTGGTGTGCTGGTTGGGGTGCTGGTTGCTGAGGCCGTTGACTCGGAGGGGGAGGATGGCGTGTCGTTTGTGGCCGAGTCCGAATTATTTAGGCAGACGACTTCTGCCGAGTTCCCTGCTGAGTTCCACCCTGGTGGCTTGGAATCTCCTATGGCCCCTGAAGCAGGAGTTTCCTCCCCATCCGTGGTGATCATGTTGACCCCCTTTCTCGCCGTCGCAGTAACAACTCCATCCTCAACCGTCGCAGCAAACACCAAACACCCCCCAACATACATCCCTGCCAGAATCTGCACATGCACCATCCCCCTCAGAAAACAAAGTTTAGCAAAACACGGCAAAACCCCCGCCACAAAACAAGCCCACCTCGCCGGCATCGCCGCTTTCATCCCCGCCAAAGCCGGTCCCCAGTCCTCCGCCCCTGGTCCAGAGTTCCGCTCCTTCATCACCAGCGTGGCCGACTCTCTCACCCCCTTTCGAGATATCATCACGAGCCGTGCCCAGCTTACCAAACATCCGACGGCATCCGCGGCGTAGATGATGGGGAAACAGCGCACCGCCCAGGGCGTATCAAAATCACGGCGGAGGATTCGACCAGTCGGTTGTACCGCCGCGGAGAGTACGAAGATTGCCATCCAGAGGGACATCCGTGTGACAAAGGGATCGTGGAATTGGTGATCTTCGGCCCAGTCTTCGACGGTGTGGGGGGACTCTAATGTGTTCAAGGGAGTTTCTGGGTCTCTGGGCTGGTAGAACATGTCTTGGTACAGGCTGGCTAGGAGGTTGGCCATTTATCCATGTCAGCGGTGGAAATGGGTGGGTTGTTGGCGTAGTTGTCGTCGGCTTTGGAGAAGCCCTTGCGGTAGGCGTTGTCCATGGTCACGGTAGGTGTTCAACATTAGGGCAGAGTTGTGGATCTGGTTGGAAACTGGGAGCTGAAGAGAGTTTGCATGGCAAGCAATGGAGATTATACGTTTTCTGGCGCGCTTGAAGATGCCAGCATTGTGACATGGTAACTCTTGTTGACCTCGACGTGGTTGCGGCATGGACAGGCACCAACCATACATCAACGCCCAACGACGCTGATGCTGTTGTGCCATTCGTCGGGACCGGCCGAGCCAGTTCAGGCTATACTGGAGAAGCAAACATGGAGCTCGCCTCCAGAATACAGGGAATTGGCCAGGACATCATCAGCGGTCTTGGCTTTGTGGCTGATCTATTGGTTACACAAGCAGCTTTGGGGCACATCTGCACCCGTGCCCCGGCCCGGAGCGCTCCTGAATTCGAGATTTGGGGATCCAGAACCTAAGCCAATGAAATGCGGTCGATGACGCCGGCGTAGGCAGCAGCCCCCTGACAGGGGTGTGTGGTTTGGCCACAGCCTTGCGACACCTCTTCATTGTAATTGACTGCGACTGGCGGAATTTCTTTTGCGTCTTTTTCTTTTTCCTTTCTCTCCATCCTCGGGTAGCGTCGCTCGTCAACCCACATATTCCTTCTTTTCGCGTGAGCGCCATTTTCAACTTTCTTTGTTTGCCCCTGATGGAATTTTCCTCTCACTCTGCGCCCGACGGCGGAGGCGACCCTCCCGCGTCCAATGCCCATGAGGAGTCTGCAGGTGCGCCGGATGTCGGGGAGAGAAGCCGCCATCATGGTACACTGCACGTCGACACCATGCAGCCAACCGAGAGCGCAACCGTCCACCCGATACGCAAGTTCCATGGTGCAGACATTATACCGCGCTCACTCCCCAGTGACCCGACCGCGCTCCCGTCACACACCAGCTCCTGCAATCTATCACTGGCTAGTACGCCGACGACTTCATTTTTCATGCCATTCTCTCCCCTCAACCAGGCTCCCGCAGCTGCTTCCCCATACGACGACACCGCTATGAGTTTGCCAGGACCCTCAGTTGCGAGTGTCGCCGACCTGTCACATCAATTACTCCAAATAGATGCGGGCATGAGTGCTCACGAAGCTGAAACTCATGAGAGGAAGCCATCGTATCTCGACTCCGGCTATCGCTCTGCCGACCGAGATGTTGATGGCTGGGAAGATGATAGCGACGATAGCAACGACGATGACAGCGACGATGACGGTCCCAATCTTTGCGATGAAACGACAGCCCTCGGGCTTGAGGAACACGATGACATCTCAAATTATTCGGACAACAGCTTGGACCGCCTGTCCTGCATCGCGAGTACAATCAGCGATAGCCCTGCTGTCGGTACCCTCGAGGAACAGCAAGTGCAGAGGGTGCTGAGGAGCATCCTTGCCCGGGAATTCAGCATTCGTCTGGGGATTTCCGAGCCACCACCCGACGCAGTTGATGCGGTGCGTGAGTGCCTCCATCGAATTTCATATTCCCTTCAGCAAGTCCAAGCCGTAGGCGCTTTTGTACCTGCAGGCCACCATGTCCCACAGTCCAGTGGGAGTGTCGACGCGGATGGATCTGCGCCATCTGATGGGGCAAAGGATTCATACCAAGGATCGTCCGGTGGTGGTATGAAGCGACTAGCCCCTCGTTCAGGAAACGGAAGCGGTAATGGGGACGGAAACGAATCTGATCGAAACGGTAACGCGGGAAACACGGGAGGCGGCCAAGTGCCCGGACAAGGCAGTGGTGGGAACGCTGGCAACAGAGCCACCAAGAAAGCCAAGGTCGAAGAGTTGGAAGAGTTTCCATGTCCCTTTCGGATGAGGAAGCCCTGGCGCTTCAACTGTCGGGAATGGGAGACCTGCGCCAAGGCGCGCTTCAAGGGCATTCCTGACGTCAAGAAGCACATACGACAACACCACGTCCAGCAGCTCTTCATCCACACGTGTGTGCGCTGCGATGCGGGTTTCACCCGGCTCGAGGAGTGGCAGGCACATATGAGGGCCGAAGGCCCGGAGATATGTGCCGTGGGGCCGCTGTCATCGTTGGACGACGAAATGGTCAGCAAGAGTGTCGCCGAGAAACTGAGGAACAGATCAGAGCATTACGACTGGCCAAAGCTGTGGAAGACCATCTATCCAGGTGACCGAGACGTCCCCGAACCAGGTATGCTCTTTTAGAAACCCCGACCCGCGACATGAAGACGCGAAGCTAACTTTGAACCAAGTATTCCACCAGATCGTAGAGCTGCCCGAAGTGGAACGAGAGTACGCATCCCGGCTCCCTACCTTCAAATCCCTACTCGAGGTGGAGCTAGATTCGTTACTCTCTCGGTCAATGCTGGAGACCATGCTCTCGGGCTGGGATACGATCCAGGGCCGTGACACAGCTGGGCCACGCGACTTCGTATTTCGAAGACTTGAAGTGCTGTTCACCGAATGTGTTGAGGCCGTGTTTCAAGGGTCCCGGGAGAAAGCTTCCAAGACGCCGCCATCCAGGCACAGCCAAAGCGAGGCTCCAGTTTCGGGATTGGTGCTGCGGCAGATGAGAGGTAGTTCGAGCTCTCAGTCGCTATTGTCAGCGCCCCGCCTGAGCCTCACGAATACTGTGAGCACCAGGAGTGTGCAAAGTCGCAGCGGGCACTCGTCTATCGGGAGTAGTAACCTGAGTTCCCCACTCTTATCGATGCGCAACTCTCTTGGTGTTTCCAGCCACACCAGCGTGCAGTCTGACGTCCTGGTGTCCATGTCGAGGCCGGCGCAGATGCCAACGCAGCCTAGCGACACCATTTTCACTACGGCTGAGCCCGTGGGTCGCCCAGAGATCACCAATTTGGAAGGTCCTATCACCGGTCATGCCTCGAGAGACCTGGATGGTGGCATGCAGTCCCGATATCCTCCCGTCGCAGAGATGCATCTGGGGCAGGTCGCGGCATCACGGGGTGGCCGCGGTGTCCTCGAGGAATCAATTGAACGAGACTCGGATCATCCATTTGGCGAGGCCCTGGGGACACATAACAGCACGAGCATGCTGGATATTGGCATGCCAGGCGAGCCGGCCGGGGCAACAGACGTGGACCCGTCAGTGTTCTTCAATTTGTTTTTCGACGAAAATGCAGGAGGATCCGACGGGTCGTTTTTGTAGCTGGTGCAGAACCGCTGTCAGCCCAGAAACATGTTGCCACTATGGATGCTTTCGATGATGATGCCAACACACTGGTGATGGAGGACCGAAGCCCAGGCGGCGAAGGCGGAACGTTGAAGCGGCAGTCTCGTTTGAACAATCGACTTTCGACTTGTCTTCGACGCCATGAGATGCTGCTCTGGGGTTGTGATGCTGCGAGTGGATCGAATGTGCGGAGTGGAAGCACCCAAACAGGCAATCATGGAAGGAACATTGCCGATGCCCAGCAACGCCTTTGCCGCTCCGTTGCAACCCGGTTTGCAAGCCAGCCAATCTGGACGTCGCAAGTCAGAGAAATAGATTGTGGCATTTCCGACTCCGAAATTGACGTAGGAATATCAGTGGATCTGACCCGGAATGGTCGCCGGTTGCGCCCAAACAGTTCACATTGCTCCTTCCCAATTGCATAACTGCTGCACCCCGCAATATCACAGTGCCGCTCGCTGCTGCCCAAAACCGGGTCACAGAGACAGCTCTGGGCCAATCAGCGCCACTTCTTTTTCTTTCACCTTCCCAGGCTTTCGAATTGGGTTCTTCCCCTCCAACAGCTGCGACGCCGGCGAGCCGCGCCGTCGGCGAGATTCCGAGACGTCACCTCGGCGCTCCCCCAGAACCCCAGAACCCCAGAAACGTGGGACATCGCGGGACATCATGGGGTCAACTGGGTGGAACCGTGGGATTGGCGCACACTCAACAGCATGAGCTGGTTTGTATAAATCAACGGTCGGCCTCTTTGATCCTCTGCGCCCTCGATCACCACTGCAGCCCATCCAGTCCACGTCCGTCCACAGCCAAAATGAAGGTCAGCACATCACTCGCGCTCCTCGCAGCGGCCGGTGTCAACGCGCACTACACGTTCGCCAGCACCATCTACAACGGTGCACGCGCCGCCGACTGGACCACGGTCCGCCTGGCCCAGAACAAGGATTCCAACGGCCCCGTCACCGACCTCAACTCCGGAGCCATGACATGCTACGAGATGAACCCCGGCCAAGGCGCGCCGCAGACCCTCGGCGTCGGTGCCGGCAGCACCGTCACCATCGCCGTCGGCGGCGGCCAGATCTTCCACCCCGGCCCGCTGCACGCCTACCTCGCCAAGGTCCCCTCGGGCAAGACGGCCAAGAACTTCGACGCCAAGGGCGCCGTGTGGTTCAAGATCTACCAGGACGGGCCGTCCGGGTTCGGGACGGGCAACCTCAAGTGGCCTAGTGACAGTACGTTCACTTTTACCCTCACAATTTCCACAAGCAGGATACAAGGACTGACAAACTCCATCACAGACAAGGGCCAAGTCGCCATCCCCATCCCCAGGTGCGTCGAGAGCGGCGAGTACCTCCTCCGCGTCGAGCACATCGCCCTGCACGGCGCCGGTACCGTCGGCGGCGCCCAGCTGTACCTGTCATGCGCGCAGCTCGCCATCTCCAACGGCTCCGGCGGCATCAAGACCCCTGCGCTGGTCTCCTTCCCGGGCGCGTACAAGGCAACCGACCCTGGTATTCAGTATAACTTGTACAACAACCCGAGGAGCTATGTCAATCCTGGGCCGGCGCTTGCTACTTGCTAGGTGTGGGGTTGCGTTATGAGGTATGAATGAATATAAGAAAGACATTTCGTTCAAGGCGTCTTGATGTACCAAGGGGTTGTGACTTCTTGCCAAAGTGAAGGTCGTATATTCACGTCTGATTGGTGATGGAGATATCATCAAGTTGGCACGCACGAGCCCTAGGAAGACGACAATGTTGACGAGCTGCCCGGGAGCTTCAAGTTGCTGTGCGCAAGCCTACCGTGACCTTGGAGGTTCAAGCCTGCAGTGCAAACTCTCTACTGAGCCACTCCTCTGCGATACCACGCGCGGTTTGGAAAATAAAATAAAAAGGGGGTGCGCATTTATTCCAGTCACACTCAGCGATGAAGTCGCGGCTGTCAAGTGTCGCAGTGTCACAAGCTGCATGTCAAAGCCAATTCGAAGGTCATTGCTCCCTCACCGGGCGGGTTGTGTCCAACCACCCAACCAACAGCCCCCGCCCCCGCCATGACACGGCACGTCGCGTCCGTGTAGCAACCGCTTGGCCAGCCACGCGCGGAGAGGGGTGCGCCCGCCTGAGTTTGACAGCGGCACCCACCATTTGTGGCGTCTTTACGGAACGGAGCTCGGGAGCGCAACCACGGCTCGGTAAGTGTGGGCGGCATTGCTTGACGTTGCTTGTTTGATTCGCATGCATGGGCGTTTTTTATTTTTCGAGAGGTGTTGTGCAGACTGTATTTCACATGCCAATTGAACGCAGCTGAGGCCGGCTTTGCGACGGAGGAAGGGCTTGTAAGTATGGATGCCGAGATCCGAGCTCAGGGGTGTGGGGTGATCATTCTATTTTTTTTCTTATCAGATGCGTTTAAGCGATCCCCCTTTTGCTCCAGTGGTATGACCCACCGCCACTGATAACCGTTTCAACTTCACCACATGGGAACCCACACTGGCGCGAGACTGCTGGTGCGGTCTCTCCTGCGCTTTGGCAGCCACGTGGCTACCTCCTGGAGGTATCGTGTCAACCGCCTTCCTGACAAAGATGATCATGATAAACCTCTGTCGCTGTCAGCACTAGTGGCTTGAGTTGACAGGCCCTCAGGGTAACAGCAGCCGCATCCATAGATATGGCTGTCAAGACGCGGGGAAGGAGGAGGACCGAGAGCTTTGGTATTGCCTAGCGTCTCATCCAAGCTCGAGTGTAAGATCCTCTTGCTGGGATTCCCCTAGATCCAAAACGCCCGCGTCTGCTGGGTCGATTTGCACATGGGCTACGTAGTTCCTGGGTTCCTGGGTTCCTGGGTCCCAGGTTGCTAGCTTGGATGACGGCGCCGACCCCACGTCTGGCACGATTTCTGGAAGCGAGAAAGATAAAGCCAATATTCGTTCGAACCAGAGGGCCTCGCCAATGTTAGCGTCCCGTCTGCTCCAAAGCGCCTTCTGGGATGGCGACTCGAGGATCCTCTTTGCGTCGCATCAGACCAATCGAGGCCCGGCCGCTCCGACGATTGCAGACTGATGATGGGCGCTGTCGTTGGCCAGATGTGACGGCGGCCGACGCCTTGACCCATTGGCAGGGAACCCCTTCAACACCCCGGAAACTGCCGATTCTCCATCCCGACCGCTCACGAACCGACAGACGCTGTCGAGAGAACTGTCGCCATGCACGCACGGATGCGCCTGCCGCCGCAGAGACAGCACTCCTACCCCAGATTAGTTCCAGATAATCGCAACCTGGGTCTCGAATTCTTGCATCAATGGAACCCTATCATTGCATCCTCACTACACAATCATGAACGCGCCTCGTTCCCCCCAATCCCGCGATCGCGTTCCGTGATGCGAATTGACCTTCTTTTTTTTCGCCTTTTTTTCCCCCGCAAACACCACAACGTGCGCCTTGACGGTTTTCTCTCCGTAGGGGTCACATTGCGGTGCGTCTGACGGCGGCGACTGGTGCCCGCACGGCCAGCGACAACTGGAGCCCCAATCTCACGAGCCCAAGCGTCTGTGCCATTTGCGCGATCTGCTTCACAGAAGTGGTGCGACACTGTCGCCGGCGGCCAGAGCAATTGATGGTTTGACGTCCGAGGGCCGGCTCCCCTCGAGCTAGCCATGTGTCTAGCGCTCGCCGCGACCATTCCATCAATTCTAGAAAATCCCCCATCGATCCAGCTCCTCCTCCCAGGTGCAGATCCTACCTCCCCTTCGCAAACCTCCACTCCGCTTTTCTTTCCTTCTTTTTTCTCGTCGCTTTCTCGATCTCTCCCACCGATCTTGACCCGATTCCAGCGCCATGGCATACCCCAGCGGGCCTGTTCTCACACCAGAGCAGATCGCCTTCCTTCCCCACGACACTCTCGGCCCCTCTCTCACCGCCATCGTCTGGATCCTCACCCTCCTCGCGGCCGCCTTCCTCTCCGCGCGCGTGTACTGCAAATCCCTCTTCGCCGGCAAGCTCTGGTGGGACGATGGCATCCTGATCGCCGCGTTCGTCTGCCTGCTCATCGACGTGTGCATCACCACCTACGTCGTCTCGCTCGGCTACGGTCGCCACATCTGGGACTTCCCGCTGGAGAACTTCCCCAAGTTCACCCTCCCTGTCGCCGTCCGCGCCGTGTTCTCCATCACCTCCCTCGCCTGGTCCAAGACTGCCTTCGCCGTCACTCTGTTGCGCCTTACGCAAGGCCACATGAAAACCGCTGTGTGGTTCGTCATCGTCACCGTCAACGTCTCCCTCGGCATCTCCGCGCTGCTGTACTTTGTGCAATGCACGCCCCTCGCGGCGGCGTGGGATTCCACAGTCGACGGCAAGTGCATCGATAACGTGATATTGTATCGGTATAATGTCTTCTCGGGGGCGTATGGCGCGGCCATGGATTTTGCGCTAGCGATCCTGCCGTGGAAGCTGTTGATGTCGCTGCAGATGCGGAAGAAGGAGAAGATTGGGGCGGCGCTGGCGATGAGCATGGGGTTCTTTGCGGGCGGGGCGGCGATTGTGAAGACGGTGAATTTGGATAAGTTGCATAATAGTTCGGATATGTGTGAGTGCCCGTCTTTTGTCTTGTTTCTGTGTTGTTTGGTTGGCCAGGTGTTGTCTTGGTCTGTGAGGTGTGGAACGGATGTGCTGACTTGCTCCATCAGACGACACCGTCCAGTTGTTTATCTGGGATACTGCCGAGGCGTCGGTCACCATCATTGCCGCGTCAATCCCCGTACTTCGCGTCCTCATCCGAGATGTCCGGTCTACGCTCGGCAAAACAGGTCGCTCTCAAACAGGCATGAGCAGGACCGCAGCCAGCGGCCGACACGGATTGAAGGTGTCCCACATCGCCCTGAGCAACCTCAGCAAGTCTGACAGGGACGCGAATTTTCATCCCATGGACAGCCGCAGCGACAAGAGCATCCTGTACGAGACGCAGGTCGACGTGCACTCGCCGAACTCGAGGCAGGAGGACCAGGATGGCATTGTGAGGACTGATACTGTATCGGTGATGTTTGGTGGGAGGAAAGGGAAGGAGGATGTAGAGAGGGGAGTTTCGAGGTGATGGTAGGATAAGGGGAGAGAGGGACATGGAAAGACATGGAAAGGGACAGAAGATCCAAATCGACTCCCAAGGTTTTTTCGCAGCGGGAAGTTACCTTAGGTTTTGATGGAGCAAAAACATAAACTCAAAAAACACGAGGGTGATGATCGTCGCAGACCCAAAGTGTGGTCGATAAACTGTGATACCATTTATTCATTAACACTTTATATAAATAATTAGGTAATTAGTTAGCCGAATCTTAGTCACGCAAGTCGCAATTGGCGTGGCCGGCCACAGCAGCCGGTAATGCAGGGGCCTTTGCAAGCCAAAGTCCGACCCTTGTGAAGACTTCGCAACCACCCTCCTGCCGCCCAACCTCCGGCGCAGCCTGATGGGCAGCAAGCGTCCTCATTCGCTTGGGGGCCCTGCTGGGAGCCTGACCTGGTATGTCTTGCCTACCCGACGCAGTTTTTGATGAGGATGCGGCGGTCTTTCTGTCCGGAAGTCGAATTTGACTCTTCGGGTACGAAGGCTTCGCCTCGCGAAACCCCACCAATTCGGGGTCTTTGAACCGCCCGAGGCTCCGGGTAAGTATTTCTCCTGGAGCTTCCCTCAAAGTCAGATATCCCACGCAAAAATTCTTTTATAGTTGGGGGCTGCTCACGAGTCTCCCACACAACCAAACAAGATTCCGATGCGCGCGGCGAAAAGACCTCAATGGCTGCTTGCCCCTAGCATAAGGGGGCGAGGTGTTTGTCCATGGGCAAAGTGGATGTTTTAGCCTCGCCGCACAAAGCATCGATTCCGAGGTAGGTGAGTAGACTGACCGATCACGCCTTGCCTCCACACAGGTGTTGTCGGAACACAGCATGTGCCAGTCAGCTCCTGCAAATCCCCGTCATACCAGGCGCTGACAGTCAGGTACTAGCGTCTGCGAAGCGGTGTGGTTAGCCTGTTCGACCTTCAGCTACTGAACAACGAATCTGCCATCGCCGTTGCGGTGGTTTTGGATTGTCGCGACAGCGCGCGCGGTGGAAGAACCACGAACATCGAAAAGTTTGCGGCTGCGTCGAGTCTGCTCAAAGCATCAAGGGAACAGAATGCCGAATCACTTTTGCGTTCAAGACTCCGACATCGACCGCACTTTTTGCTGAGACTTAGACTTTACGAACTGTTTTATCAACACCATCATTAAAACAAACTTTTCCATGGCAAGATGAAGGTATTTAATGCTCCGGACTCCCTGCTCCCCTTCTCTTCTCGATTCCCGGTTCTCTTCGCCCCTGTCACTGACGAAACCTCTCTCATCACCCAGGACAGTTCCAATTCCATCGACCGCTTCATCCCACGAGCCCAGACCTTCTACACGCACTCGAAAGATGTGTTTCTCCGGTACCCCTATCCCTGCTCCCTCGCCTTGCACCGCCTTTGTGAGATCCGAGTCTCAGGAGCCGTGGGTCAATCGTGGCCAGAAGGTACCCACTCGGTCTCCGCCTTCGCCTGATACGATAAACCGCTACAGACGCGAGGCAGAAAGAAGACTCGCTGCAAACAACAGCGATCCCGTTGCCAATGCATTCATGGGCTACTGCTATCTTCAGCGGATGCCGGGCATAAAGGACGAAAAGGAGGGCAATGAGCTTCTCCGCACAGCCCGGGAGCACTTCATGTTGGCTGCGATCAATGGTGAGGTATCATTGTTCTTGCTGACCTTGATGTGTCCTTGAGTCCAAACTTCGATACACTACATATGGGGACTCCTACATATCCCATACCACACCGCTATCATACAGCCGTTAGCCGCGTGGTCAAGAAGTGTCTTGATCTCTAGTACGTGGCTTGGGCTCGATGGCGGAGATTTCCTCGCCCGATCGACCAAACAAAGCACTCGTCTAACAATCGCCACGTCTTTACAAGTTGCACTAGGGGGTTATCCATCACCAAGTCACAGCACAGCACTACACAGCACTACACCCAGGTACCCATCCTTTTTCCCGGACACTAACCCCTTGACCACAACAGACATATCCAACCCCGAGCAATGGCTCCTCCTCGCCAAGTGCAAGCTCCTCCTCGCCGACCAAACTGGATGCCTTGAGTGCCTCGAGAAGGCCAAGCCCACGATGCAAAAGAGCGTGGCCTTTTGGATCACGAGCGCCAACTACCACTTCCGCTGCGACGACCAACACAATGCGTTCAAATCGCTGGTCCGTGCTCTGAACTCGTGCAGCGAGCGGTGGGTCATCACCTACTACAACCTGGCCGTCCTGGTCTGTACCGATCCCCTCCCATACCTACCCTTATTTACTCAATCCACTCACGAGTCGGTGATAGTACGACAACAACTCCTACGGTAACCACATCCACGACACCATCGAGTGCTTCGAGCTCTACCTCGAGAACCCGGACGACATTGCGTGTGCTGCGGCGGCAAGGAAGCGCCTGGATGTTTTGAAAAGACATCTGAAAGCGTCTCCTATTCGCTCGAAGGCCCCTGATGAGCATCGGATCTGGACTATGATCGATCGCTTGCACGCCCCGCCGATGCCCATGCTGATGTCGGCGCAGGTGAAGGTGGAGGTGCCGACACCTGTGACGAGAAAGACGAGTGCCAGTGAGGTGGAGTCGCTGGTTGAAACCATGGCTGCGGCTTGCATTCAATAAGACGTGTGGGGGGTGGGGTTTAGGGGGTGTTACGCGTAAAAAATAAGATAGGCTGCATTTTGTTGGACGGAAAGGCGTCAAGCGTTTCTCTATTGGCGTTGAAGGAAAGATGCCCTACAAGCGTTGGAGATATGGATACCCATTCACCCTTTCTTGTGCGTGAGCACAGTAATAATGTATGGCTCGTCGAGTCATTTAAGGGCTCTGGACAAGGCCAAGAGTTGGGCCTGCCTTTAGTCAAGCGACATTCAGTTTTTTATCTATCTGTAACGTCTGCTCTCCTCCCCTGTGAGCGTCGGGGGCACTTTTTGTGCGATGCAGGATGTCGATGGCGACAACCCCTAGGTATCTTGGAGCCTTCTAGCAGCCGGTGCACAACTAACTAGCTACATAGGTGAATTCCCTCCACCGGTGAAACATTTGTGCATTGGTGGGTGTGCTGTAGTCGATGTGACTGATTGGAATGCCAGCACAGCGGCAGATCGACTGCCTGGGAACAGCGGTGCCTGGAATCCAAGCTGTGCGGTTAGACAGCTCGATACATGGATGTGGAAGGCCAGATCCGAGTCGCGTTTTAGATAATTTCGCAGATCTAAGCCAGTTAGAAACTGTGCGACGGTAACAAAATCCCGCAAAGCCGATGCCATCATACGCAGCAGCTACGTTGGCCACATCATGGTCCCTTTCCCCTGTCTGCGCACACCACAGCTTCATCCCAACGGCAAGTGTAAGCCCAAGCAGGGGGCAAGGTTCACCAAACATGGGGTCTGGTCACGAGGAGCTCACCGTCCGCATAATCTAGTGGGCACACATCTTGTCCGATCTAACGAGACACCAAGGCAACATCCGGTTGCAAGGACTACAGCAGCAGCCGAATGGAGTCATTGAGAGAGAGGAGAAGGATCCCGATGACTAACTTGACGCTACAACTAACCAGATCACCTATCTCTCGGGGTCTCAAGGATCGATCCGCTTTCAGTTCCTCGACTGCGTCGCCCCCGTCGAAAAGCTAGGAGTATTGAGGCTTTCACTCTCCAACGTCTCTCGGCACTGTGGCTGTGCTCAAGGACCTTGATAACATGCTCGTATCATGAGTCATGAGTCACTTGGATCATCCCTGCCGTGAGTATTTGCCGCATTTGACGGGAGTGATGTGGCCACCGTCCCACATGATCTTTCATCCGAGGAGCTTTGGTGTCACTTCCCCCCACACAACCCACACCATACTGATAGTTATTAGAAATTATGTACGTTGAACCCCGGGATAAAGCTCCTCAGCCTGCCAATTACGCTAAAAACTGCGGGAACATCCTGATCAAATATATATCCTTCCGGGAAGGGCACTACGTGGCTAGGGCTTAGCAAAACGCACCTTTTTTCGCTCCACTTGATAGAGAAAATGACCTTCACCATGTCCATAAGGCCGGTAATAAACTGGGATGGCTATCACGGTTCTCAGAGCTCAGAGAGGTTCTCCAGAATGCACAGCAGCCGGGAGCTTAATGCAAATTTGAGCAAGATATCTGTCCATGATCACGCCACTAAAACCGGGTCTCCGGAAGGGATTGCAGACATCGTTCGAGAACATCCTAGAGGGCTCCTCCATACTGACTGGTTGGATATGCGAGGGTTACACCAGTGGTGATCGCATCCCCCCCTTACAAAAATATCTCTCACGTCGACATACAATTAGAAAACGGAAGACAAATCGTCACCTTCCACCCTCCTCTATACCCCCGACTACATCGCTTCCTCGGGTTACTCATTGCCTCATCCGGGGGCTGAGAGAGATTCCCGTGGGGGGTGAAGAGAGAGAGAGGACGGGCGGCTCTGTGTGGGACACGCGACGCTGCAAAGTGGCCCGAAGGGAATGCGAGAGGGACAGGAAAGATTTATCTTGCGCTTTCGGCAAACGGGATAACATTGAGGTGTTAAGAACACATGAAACTTCACGCTCATGGTGACCCAAGCCTTTGGGCTTTTTCTCGCCTCCTCGACCCGAAGAGGACAGTTTTCCATGTTCGCCGACCAATGCACCTCCACTTTCATTAATACCAGGGTGTAAAGTACATCGCCTAGATCGCTTTCCTCAATCCCTGGCGATCTACAATACATGCCCGCACACAACTTTAGCGTGATATTACTCTCCCAGCATTTCTGAGCACCTCCATGGAAATGGTCAGCAACGCTCGATCTAGGGGCGAGGAACTCATGTGGGCTGAATCATACCTCCCAAAACACGAAACTACAATGCAGAAGGGTCCGGATACATCATGGTAGGTATTCGGCTCGAAGTTCTCTGAAATGATGTATGACGTTCTCATAGCCACTCGAAGGCAGTATTTGTTAGCGGGGCTCGGCTTGGGATGGGTTCGGAACGGCTGTGGCCAGTTTCTCGCCTTTATGGACGCTGATAAAGATGTCAGAAGGATATGGTGCTCACAAGAGCACAACCTTCGCTAAAGATGGGAGATTTTACATCGACCTTCAGTCCGAGTCGCTGAGGAGATCAATGATGACGAGTTGCGCGACCTGCGTGCGCTCAGTGGCACCGGGATGCCCGGCATCAGTCGACCTCGACACTGCCGCCCCAGCTTGCCCTGCGAACTTGGGACGCTCAGTCGCAGGCTCTGTGGCCTGTTGCTCCAACACCGGCTCCAACACCGGAGCCTTCTTTCGAGTTCGACCTCTAGGTCTTTTCTCTGGGGGTGAGTCGGTCTGTGCCGAGGAAGAGCTTGCTGCCTTCCGCTTTGCTGGGTCTCTTTTCTGTGCTTTCTGCTGTTTCCACTTCCGCAAAGCATCTGGCGCGCCGTACTCCACGATCCAGTACGGAATACACTCTGTCACGGGCTCCCCGGGGTTGAACTCCTTTTTTAGGTTGGCTCTGTAGCCCTCCACGATGGGTCTTCCTGAAATATCGATGGAGACAGATTTCGATTCCAACCCGGAGCTGCTCAAAGTCGTCTTCTTTCTTGTGCATCGTGATCGTGTTGATGAGCGCCGAACCATCCGTGTTCGCTGCCCCGTGCGCCAAGAGTTTCCTAGTGAGGAGAGGCAAAGAGATATTACGGACAAACTTTCTGGCGAGAAGTCTGTAACGCCAGTCGAAAAACTCCTCCATAAATTAGCGAAAACGCACAATGGGTATTGTTTTGGTCCAGTCGACCACGGGTGTCTTAAGTTCGCCAGACATCGTCGGCTAGAGGTAAAAGTCCGCGATTCGCTTTGATGGAAAGCCGGTCTTCGTGGCTCTTTCAATCGCATTCGCAACGGCAGGATGCTTTGTGCCGAAGGTGCCCTTCCGATTGTGTCGCAGCTCGTCCACCAGCTTGGCTATCAATCGCCCCTTAGCTTCCACGCTGTCGTTCTTCATGACAGATTTCAGCTGCGAGCCAAAATGTGGCAGGCAGGAGCCTCCAGAGCAATCCTCGCGCCGCAGCCCGGGATACCGTTGTCGTAGTCGCCGCCCGACAACATCGCAGCGCCGAAGAAATCGACTTGTCGTATGCCTTGGGGCTCCAAGTTCTTCATCCAGAATTCGTGGACCATTGCTGATTTGTCATCTGCGACCAACTTCCGCAAGACTCGCCTGCTGCCAAAGATGAATGCGTCGCCGTCCCGAGTCAGCACGGCATCCACGATCTCCGCAGCTCCCAAAGCAGCGCACTCGGCCTCTGCCTCAGCTGGTGAGTTTCGGTACGGAAGGCCGAGATGCTCCAGCAGGCTGTGGCAAAGCGGAATAACATGACTGAGCTGGCGTTCGCACTTGAGGTCGTCTTCAGTCCTCAGCGAGTTTGCATCAATTCGGCGACGAGAAGCAGACGACAGCCCATGCTCCGCAAGGCCAGCCACATGGGGACATAGCTTGACAGCAGCAGGATGGGTAGTTCCTTTCTCGGTCGGCTTTTGTGAACCATCAAAAACGAAGATCGGCTGGACGCCGGCGCTGAGAAGATGCAGCACCTGGTACATGAATGTTCGAGTGATGTGGTTCATGCCGCCCGCCTTGTCGGCCGCGATTGTCGCCGTTTTCAGCTCGAAGAGCGAGAGCGGGGTGTCGACGGCGATGCGGAGCAGCCGCCCGTGTTCCCGAAACCATCCTGCTGCGAGGACCGCGACGGGGACCTCGCGACCGAGCGTCTTCCTCTTGGTTTCCTCCCATAATCTGTGCGGGGAAATGTTAGCGCTGCTGCCATTGGGAGAAGGTTCGAGTGATGATGTTGGCGCGACACGAACCCGTTGATCGTCATGATTGGAACGGGAGGTCAATTGCGGCAGTCGATCAATTGATTCTCCGGAATGCCAGCGTGGATTCGGACGCTGCAGGCGGTACCGTTGACTTCCGACTGGCTGTGGAGATGTTCGCGTTGCAAGACGCGCCTTCTCAATTTCCTGACACGCTGTCAGCTGATCCTCACAAGGGCGTCACCAAAGAAAGCCCTGCAAATTGAGACAGGACAACCCTAACCCTGTATTCTTCTACCCCGATGTGGGTACCAAGGCTCAGGCCAAAAGAAAGGGTCCCATTGACCAGCGCGAAAATGCCTTCTTACTGTAAAGACAACCTATGGCTTTCGTTACTACAGGCCATCCCCCATTCTGAAAAGGCCTATATGAATACCAAAAAGGCCGTTTTGTATGTTGAAAAGGCCTTCCTACATTTTAATTAGGCCTTCCTGCATGTCAAAACGGCCTGTAATGCGATAAGCCCAAGCCTTACCGTTTCAGAGCAGGACCGTGTGAAGATGTCAAAAACGCAATTTCGCACTAATTAAGGGGACCCTTTCTTTTGGCCCCAGTCTTCGTACTTGGAGAGAAATCAGGACTTGTTGATGACGCTTCCACGTTGTCAGCTGAGGCGCCAGAACTTTTGCATTATCCGATCACGAGGGGACACGAGCGTTCACATGGGTGCCTATTCAGCGTCTCGTGATCAGCTCCGGAGCTCATGGCGTCCATGATGATACACCGTTTCATCACCATTTCGTCACCGATCAGACAGGTACTCCCGGCCCTCGAACTCTGCGCTACACTAACTCTAATCCAGATAACCATCTTTCAGCTCCCGCTCCCACTCCCGCGCGCCTCGCGCTTCGGCCCTCTTCCACTTGTGCCGCGCGACTCAGGACCGAACCGCGCGGTCGCTCTTCTGGTCACAATCCACTGCCCCACACCCGACCTCACAACGTGCACGGCAAACACGTTAGGGTTCGAGGTCGTCGAGCGCGGCACAAACTCAATCACTGCGAGTGGCTTCCGCCATCCTGGGATCTTGAGGACACCTGGCCAACTACTGAGCATGCTTCGCAGGTTCCCAAGATTAGCGGAAACTCTGAAAAAAAGGCTTTCCATGACAGCAATGTTTTCCCCACCGCAAAAACCGTTGTCGGACGTTACGGGCCCAATCGAGCAGGGTGGGATCGATAGCGCAAATATCAAGCCACAACGAAGTCGACCGCATGTTGACCAATGTCATCAAGCTGAGCCAGATTGCGAACTCTAGATCGAGGCCTAGTCGGGATTTGCGCAGGGGGTTTTGTGGGACGGGACTCAAATAGGCCTAAACACCACAGCTGAACGAATCCCTGCAGTTCCGTTCCTGCGGTAGCCAAGTCGTTCCCGACCGTCGAGGCCGCACTAGTGATGCCGCTGACCCCAACAAGCTTCCTTTTGCCCTGATATTTGTTTGGCATTGATGAATATTAATGGACTTGCCTCGCTGTTCTGCGCGCGAGCGCTTGATCTCGGTTTCTCTGCGTCGCTCTTTTGCCCAGTCACTCGTTTTTTTTCTCAGGCATTCAAGGTCGTCATCATGCGCTTGCAAGCTGTGTTGGCCGTTTTCGCGGCGTCAGCGCCAGGAGTTTTGGCGCGATGTGCCCACAAGCCGTCTTCAAGTCCGGCTGTTGTTGCACCCGCCTCGTCCTCGTCGATTCCTTCCTCGTCGGCGGCGGCATCATCTTCGGTCATTTCTTCCCCGGCGGCATCCTCCATATCGGCGTCGGCATTTTTGTCTTCCACACTGCCTTCCTCGATCGTGTCGTCTGAGTCGGCTGTGTCATCCTCAATTGCGCCATCATTGCCGGCGGTCTCATCTCTCGCAGTTTCGCCATCATCAGCACCACCATCATCAGCTGCGTCGTTCTCGGTGACACCGTCCTCGGCGGTGTCATCTGCAGCATCGCAGCCCAGCAACCCCTGCGATGGCAGCGGCTTCGTCGTTCAATCACAGAAGCTCTCCCGCGTCAACGTCAATACTGGCGCTCTGGTCACGATAATCACCAACATGGGCTTCAGCACCACCGCGCTGGGATACAATGTGCTCGACGACTATGTTTACGGAACCCAGTATTACCAAAATCCCGACAATGAAGACGATGTTGCCTACGTCCTCGCTCGCATCGACGTCCAGGCCCCGGGTACCGTCACGCGCATCGGCCCGCTTAGCAACTTTTGGAATATGGGCGATGTCGACAGCGATGGATTTTACTGGGTTGGCCAAAATAACCAACAAACGGGGTTCGAATGGGCGAAGATTGACCTCCGCCCCGGCAGCGCCTCCTATGGTCAAAGGCTCGAGGCTGGTTTAACAGCCACCCAGGGATTGGACCCCATGGACTGGATGTCCCTGCCCTCCGGCGGCGGCGACTATCTCTACACGATGACGAATGACGCGTCCTTGGCGCGTTTCAGCAAGATTACCAAGTCCTGGGAAATCACAAGGTCTTACGAAAACGTGCCTTATTCAAGGTGGGGCGCGTTGTTTGCTGTTGATTCGGAGAATGCTATTTTCGCGACCGATGATGATAGCGGCAGCATCTGGAAGTTTCCGTTGGATGGCTCCAATGCCGGTCTTGTCAACGGGCACTTGGATTTCCCTGCACAGAACGGCGCGTCGTGCCGGGCCGGGAAGTCGGTTTTATCTCAGGCTCCTCAGGGAACATGATCAGGGGCGGTAGACAAACAATCCTCGGAGCTGTTGTTAAGTGAGACGAGTGGGACCTCCCGAAGAATCGAAGCAATAATTTGCTAGGTTTCAAACTCATGTCGAGTTTCTCTACAAAATTCAGACCCTTTGGAGGATACGTGCCGCGAAGTGTGACTGCGTGCAATGGCCACCTTTCTTTGGTGGCCGTGATGACCGTTACAGATCAGGAAACTTCCGCCCCTGTGACACCCGATGGGATGTTTTATCGACACGACCGAGACTTGACTAATGAGGGCATGTAACAGCATGTTTGTCGCGGCAGCCACGCTTCTGTACCAGCGTAGTGCTACTCTGTCCAGCGCAGCCTGTTCAAGTAAAACAAACAATCTCCCGCCGTACATGCACTCATTCCGACCACTATCTTGCGCGCTGTTGTCGAGCAAATCACAAGAAGCGACAGGCTATCACACAGCGGCACGTCGAGTTGAGTAGGTACCTATTAATCCACCCCAGCGGTCAAAGCCTACACCAAAACTCAGTAACCCGCCTCGGTGTTGCACGCGAGAAACGATCAATCTCTTCAGCCCTCGAAGGCCGCTACATGTTGACGGGCGCTTTCAGGACTGGACAACCAAAGCAACACCGCCGTGACGTCCACGCCCTACTCTGCCCAAACAGCGTTTTGAACCCTGGGCCCAGATGTATGCCGTAATGGAAGCAGTTCTGGCACGGCGGGACCCAGAGCTTAATAATGCTGTGGGAAGAAAGGGATGTCGTCAGTTGGAAAAGGGGCGCTGACATGGAGAAAATCCATGAACTCGACCAGGTCCTATCCTGGCTCAGTTTTGTGTGCTGGATGCATGTTCGGGCTGCAACAAACTCGATCAATTGTCTCTTTGTTACATAGGGTGGAGACCGGCGTGGTCCGAGAGAGGCTATTGGATGCTTTTACGACAGCAAAGCGGCTGGCCAATGAGAAAAGCGAGATTTGGACTTACAGACTCGAGTCCCAAGCCTTTTGAGTTTGGCGAGTGACGGCTGGCTAATAACAGTACTGCATTGCCTATGGCCAAATTGGATGACGTTACCGCCCAGGTTCTTGGAGGTGCGAGAGCAGTTTGTAAGATGCACCTGACATAGGGGGACGTTCTGACAAAGCCGGCCCCACTCCTCCCGAGTTGGTCATCAAGCCGAGCCGGGCTACCAATTGCAACCATTCTGTGCCTGGGCCGCTGCCCGGTTATGTAGTCAGGGCACTATCGCACACCTTGAAGGCTGCATCGTTCGGTGCGTCATTTAGGGGTCGTCTAGGTCAGCCCTAAATGTCGCAACCCATCCCACCTCGGCTCCTGCCGCTCTCTGGCCCGGGTCGCACGGGTTCAATATTGGCTTCCATACCAGATGCTGACACTTCTCTTTGGAATCATTAAAGTAAATGATGCGTGCGGCGAGGTCACTTGCGCCGTAAACCCAGTTTGCCGATCTTTTTACTTACTCAGCGCCATACGTGAATATCAATTAACGACGTCCCATCTGTTCGTGTCTTCACAGCTTCAATCTCGGCCAGACTCGCAAAAGCGTTACGTTACAACATCACGGCGAGGCTACTTTCTAGGAAGGTGGCATCGACGGTTCAATAATGATAAGGCTACGAGGGTGTGATCGCGTCGTTTTTGTAGGGCCAGAAAGTATCATTGGAATAGGCATCAGTCATCAGCATCGCCAAAACGAGATTGGAACTCACAAACTCTACTTTCATGATACCAAACTCAAACTGTTCTCAACTTGAGGTAGTAGTTACGGCAGGTCTCCCTCTTCAAATCGAGAAACACTGCAATAAGAGTGTTCGCCAGTTCTAGGGTGTCGTATTCTCCGCAACAGGCCTCCCGTCAGTTACATGTGGACTGAAGAAGTTGTATGGGCGGCGCCAAGACACACCCCTGAGCTGTCAGCAAAGAACCCCTATTGTTTTAATTAATTGACCTTCACCCGCCAATTGACTGCGCCAGTCCGTTCCGCCCCCTTGTAAGAGTTCCATCTACATACGGACACGTGAATCCATTTACCCGCTGCGCGGCGACACCGAGGCTGACCTCGCTACAGAAGTCCCTATTACGATGCAACCTCTACCCCGTCAACGCCAGTAACGTCTCGATGTGTCCCCAGTTCTGTAATCATCTCGTAACTGCACGTCGAGATGGAGAGTGTAGCCCTGCTCACGTGAGCAGAACTAAACCCCAATCTGCGAAGGGCTCCAGGCGAGATTCAAAAGAGTATATAACAAAGCTTCCACGACGCCTTCAAAAATCTCCATTCTTCAAGCAACCGTCTCACCCATCATCCCTCTCCACCTTTCCTTCTCACTTCAAACCCCAAACAAACCACCCCACCGCCGCCAAAATGGTCGCCTTCACTCCCCTCCTTGCCCTCCTCGCCACCGCCCTCCCGGCCCTCGCCTCCCCAACCCCCGTCCCCCTCCTCACCGACCGCGGCATCTCGGCCAAAAATGCCTCCGACTCCTTCAGCATCATGGCCGCCCCCCGCTGGATCTCCGGCCCCTGGTACAACTTCCCGGCCATCGACACCTGGCTGACCTTCGACCAGCTGTTCGAGCGCAACAAAAACTCGATGAAGTCGACGGGCAGCACGTGGGACGATATCGGGCGGATTAATGTCGCCATCAGGGAGAGCGCGAAGCTGGGGGTCGATGAGAGGGTGATTTTGGCGATTATCATGCAGGAGAGCCATGGCGATGTCGGGGTGATTACGACGATTAGTCCTGGGGGGATTCCGACCGCGGGGTTGATGCAGTGTAGTGGGTGTCAGGGGTTTCCGGGGAGGCATGCGCTGAGCCAGGTGAGTTGCCATTCCGGCCGCTGTCTCATTGATCATGTGGACAAGGGCGAGACTGACGGGGTGAAATAATAGGACCAAATCACGGCCATGGTTCGTGGTGGTACGCAGCATTTCAAGGGTAATCTTAAGAACTGGGGCGATAAGTGGAGTGGCGAGTCCATCTACCCGGCGCTGAGGGAGTATAACTCTGGGTCGGTTAACAGTAATGATTTGAGCGATGGAAGAGGTGCGACGGCGGCTTATGTCAGTGATATTGCTCAGCGCCTCACGGGATGGACTGATTGAAGGGAGTGCCGATTTCATTAGTGATAGACACGGGACCGGGTCTCCGAGTTCGAAATAGTACCTACCTCATCACGATTTGGATGTTGAGATTCTATTAGAAAACCATCCTTTAATATTAGAATACGTACAAATTACTACACCAACTACCTACACCAAGCCACATCCCTTCATAGGTACTCTTCCCATTCGTGATGGTAGTGGTCAAAAGTCGCCATGGTGCGTGAGAGGTTGGTGTTAGGTTTGGAATGTCAGTGGCGAATTGTGATGCATTGGAGTCGGTTGCAGGTTTGCTCTACTCTAGGGGGAGAATTCCTTTCCCGTGACACACTGTCATTGCTCGCTGTGACTCCTGTTTGGGAGGGAGCCAAGTGAGGCTTGCATACGCGGCCGCCAATCGGAAGGCGACCTCTGCATCAGCTTCCATGAGCGTCTGTGCCTAAGGGCTCTTATTGGGCGGGGATACTGCCGAAGGGCACCGAGGGGCACTGGCGGGCACCTAGCACTGCCATTGGGCTCCAACGAGCGTGCGTGACTGTTTCCAGTTGATGTTTTAAATGTTACGGTTCCCGTCGCCGGGATTTCATCTGCTCGGACTTTAGACGTCATCCTTCCCAGATTCCCTCACACTGACACTTTCCCTCAACACCACCAGAGGTCGTGCTTGCTACCAACGAACATGTCAAACTCGACGTGCTGTCACGGCTTTGCCGCAATAGGTTGCGTCGCGTAAGATCATCCAGCCTGGCTCCCCCATCACGGGTGTTGGAGTTGGTTTCTACAAGATGTGCTGCACCTAATATCCAGCGCTAACACAACGCGATGGGAGGCATTATCGCACATGCAAACGACGAACTTGAACGTATTCACAACGTCGTTAGAGATAGCAAGTCGCACAGGACCCGGATCCCGGATCCCGGACCCGGACCTTGGACCCAGGCTTCCTCTGCTATCTCTATCCCCGTCTACAATCCTAGGTGACAGGAGTCATCTTCCTCTCTCGCCACGAAATCGGCGAGCATAACAACAACACGCCGAGCACGCTGAGCACGGTATTGAGCGATTTTGCCTCCCGTCGATTTTACAGAACGGCCTCTAATATAAACCACATCTCCCCACCTGAAAGGACTTTCTGGATCCAGGATGACCGCTCCTTGGGACTCCTCGATCCACCGGCCAGTGTGAATATGCTATTCGAGGACCGAGGACCTTCGATGAACACGATTCCTGGACCGTATTACTTGCCTGCGACAACGACACTCCCTCCTCAACCGCCTCTGTTCAATGTTGGTTTACCCGTCGACCACACCCACGGAAACCAGAGTACCTGGCACACCGTATCCAAAGGTAACCTGGACACCACATCGAGCATCCCATCTGGCGCCCCATATCTCATTCCCTGCGGATCGACATGGCGTTTTGACATGCCGTCCTTCCTGACCACCTGCACTAACCAAACCGGCCCGAACGACCTCTCTGTCGGACTCCCCATCCAACATGCCACTCACCTAGAGACTAACCCGAACAACGGCCAATTCACCCAGGCAAACACCCATACTGGCACCAACACCAATACTAACACCCTGGCCAGCACGAACATCATCTCCGCTCAACTCGCTGACGGAACATGGCTGTGCACTGTCGCCTCATGCCACCACAAGTTCAAACGACACCAGGAACTCTCCCGCCATCATCGGTCTATGCACCAGCAGCTGCAGCTGTATTTCTGCCGCGTGGCTGGTTGTCGGAGGGGGCGAGGGTTCTCGAGGAAGGACAAGCGGGATGATCATGAGAGGAAGGGGCACCGGGGTGCCGTGGTGGTGAGTCACCTTTCGTTTGGGTTCTCGGCCTTCGAGGGATATGTGGCGGGAGCTAATTAGACTTTTTGCCTGTTATAGGGTAGGAATCTGGAGTTGTGGTGACTTCGATGTGGAGAACAGGGGCTTGGCTGGTAGGGTGGGTGTCTCATTCTTTATGGAGCTCAGATGTTGATAGGTCCCGAGGAAGTCGCTTCGCCGGGGATGAGCGAGATGTTTGATTGATACTGAATGTCGGACGGTTGAATCAGGGTATCTAAAGGGTGGCTCGGGAGAGGAAGCAGGATTGTTGCCGCGGGTCTCACGGCGGTGGCTGGCAACGTCGAATTCTATCTCCGAAACGAAGAAAACCTTGATTAAAACAGCGCGAGTATAAAGACACACCTACTCCGGCGCAAATTGCATTACCTTCCCCAGAATACACGCACGCTCCATCCCTAATCTGCCTCTTTGCGCAACTCAACACCGCAAACCAATCTCTTTAAACAACACCGACTTTGAACATTCGAAATGGCATCGACGGGTAGTCGCCAGTCTCGCTGGGGCCCACAGAGCACAACTCCCAGCCTTTCCAACCTGAACCTTGCAATCGAGGTACCGATGACAGTCGAGCAGGTCGAGGCCTATGCTCTTCATGTGCGCATCACAGAAATTACCCAAAAGTTGGAAGTCGACGATGTTGTCCCTGCTGACCATATCCCCAGATCGCCCTCCCCCACGCCTGAATATGACAGCTCAGGTCGACGCACCAACACCCGCCATCACCGCTACCGGGGCCGCCTCCTCGCAGAGCAGCAGTCACTAATCCGCCAAGCAGCGCACCTCATCCCCAACTACCGCCCGCCCGCCGGCTTCAAATACACAGCGCCTGCTAGCATCACCGAGAAGCTGTACATCCCAGTCAAGGACTTTCCCG
>Ga0247760_1000858_pt1 | contig 31101 bp, 30 predicted proteins | sample UWRJL171409R4_FD_179936 | JGI IMG/M metagenome (GOLD analysis project Ga0247760, IMG submission 179936) | Plant litter microbial communities from Arlington Agricultural Research Station in Wisconsin, United States - UWRJ-L171-409R-4 | ecosystem: Environmental > Terrestrial > Plant litter >... | reverse complement strand
GGTCAGGGTGATTGACTCTGGGGAGGAGATTGTGTCGACTTCGACGCTGGGGTTTGTGGCGAAGGCGGTGGTGGCGGTGTTGGAGAGGGAGGAGGAGACGAGGAATAAGTTGGTGGAGGTGGTGGAGTTTAATGTCTCTCAGAATGAGGTGGTGAGGATTTTGGAGGAGGTGGTGGGGGAGAGGTTTGGGGTAGAGAGGGTTGATGGGAAGGTGTTGGGGCAGCGGGGAGAGGAGAAGTTGAAGGAGGGGGACTTTGGCGGGGCGTTTTTTGATCTGTTGCTGGCGTGGAACTTTACGGATGGCGGGAAGCATGCTGTTAAGCAGGAGGAGATGGCGAATGTGTGGCTGGGACTGAAGGGGCAGAGTGTGAAGGAGGCGTTGAAGAAGTATGTCAAGGAGCACAGTGAGTAGGGAGTAAGAGATTTGGTGTAGCAGGGTAGATTGCTCAACTGTTAGATTCGGTCACTACCCGGTTCCTACCTATACATTCTCGGAATGGACAAGGTAGATTTCAATTCATTCTATTTGACACGTACCTAGCACAACAAATGTGCGCTGTGGGCTGACTGCGGAAGAACCATCCAATGAAGTAACTTAACTGCCCGTCTTGGCCTTGGCGAACACTTGACGTCTCGCACGACTGCTGTGCCGCTGGCGCATTCATTTTCAAGAATTGGATCGAGTGTGCCTGAGATTGACTAAAATATTCCCCATGGATGCTAGCTGAGAGCACGTATGTTCTGTGCGGAGCCCGTTGCGTCCCTTCTCCTAATTCGTAAGTCACTGTGTCGAGATCACAATCGCTTCAATTGTCATTAGCCCAAGTCCGGGTAGATCTGGGTTAGTTTTCCACTCCAATGCAGGTATGCAAGCCTTCGGCATAAGGCAAGGTGGCTTGGTGCTGGCAGACTTGCTGTCCAGGGAGAGAACGGACCTCCTCTATGCACCATAGCGGCTCGTCACGAAGACGATGCCCTGCGCGGCTTTCACCGACTCTTCCTGTCTCCTTCCACACCTGGTTTTTTTTTTGTCGACCCCATCGCCTATGCGCAATCTAGCAAGTTTCCCTTCCGCTCACTGCTGGGGCGACAAAGGCAGCCGCGGTCTAGTTGGGATTTTGATTGGTTCAGACACCCTCTCCATCACGGCGAGCCTGGAGATCGCCCTCCGAGCCCTACAAAAGAAACACGGCTTCATGCTGCTCTGGATTGATCAGATTTGTATCAACCAACAAGACTCAAAGGAGAAGTCGTACTAGATTTGCTTGATGAAGGACATTTACTTGCTTTCAGCCGAAACCATTGGGTGGCTTGGGCAATCCACGGACGAGTCGAATGTCGCGATGGACCTATCTCCAGGGCGTCGGCCCTCGCGCGCAATTTATTGGGCTTGCAACGCTGAAGGAGGGGGCGCTGCGGGCCATCTTGTTGGACGAGGGCGTCCTGAATTCCGATATTCTCAGTCCCGTCGACCCATTGGCAGCGCAGATGCGAAGGGACGTCGTCAATCTTATATCATCGCAGGGGGATCTGCTGGCACACCCGGCGCGGCAGGGCATGATGCAACTCTCCATGTTGCCGTATTTTACAAGAGGCTGGATCTAGCAAGAGATTGCTATCCCTCCAAAGCTGAGGTTCTAATGGGGAAGTAAAAGCATCGATGTCGACACATTTGCCACAGGCGTTTGGTTTCAGTCCCTCTGGATTCTCAAAAGCATAGCGTCCCTCACGACACTAGCCGTCTATTCTCACCCGTCAACGGAGGGGCTTTTAGCGACAATGACCGGATATAATGCGGGCTTTGCTCATAATATTCTCCCGAGCCTCACCACACGCGGTCGGTACCAGTCGCCAGAGGCCCGGCACAAGCTAACCATGGCTAATCTCCTACAACGGCTTCGTATCGTCCAGTTTACCGAGCCACGAGATAGAATCTTACGGCATCTTGGGAATCGCCCGGAGCACAACGGCCCCGGAATTTGTCGTCGACACCACAAAGAGATGGGAGGACGTCTTCGCCGATGCAACAAGGTACATCATCGCGAACATGGACGAGAAATCGAACATGCGAGGTCATGGCATCAACTTCCTCTCGCTTGCGACGTTCCCCAAGAAGAAGAACGGGAGCTCTTTGCCGTCATGGGTCCCCGACTTGGCGGATCTCGCAAGCATTTCCACCCTCGCCGCAGCCATGGCGGGGCTCCCCTCGCTTTACCATGCCGACGGCGAGGCCTTGGTGCGGCACGACCTGAGCTTTTCCGATTCGAAAGTGCTCGGCTGCCGCGGCATCATCATCGACAGAATCACCGAAGTCGGCCCGACATGGGAGGGCGACCCCACCAACCGCGCGCGACCACGCCACAGGCCTGGGGTATACAAGTCGGTGATTTGGTTTGTTTTTTGTATGGTGCGTCGTTTCCATTTGTGCTGAAGGAGAGGGAGGGTGTGGAGGGGAGGTATGAGCTTGTGGGGGAGGCTTATTGTGATGGGATTATGGATGAGGAGGCGGTGGGTATGGGCCTGGAGGATGCGAGGTTTTTGTTGGAGTAAGCGGGTACGTGTCACTGCTTAGGAGCCACTGGTTATGGAGGGAGCTGCGAAACGACGGTATTAAGTACGCAGGAAATAACAAATCAGATATTTTTGGATTAGATTTGTAAACATTTGATATAAAAGTCTAAGGATTCTGACGTGGGTCTTGATTGGAACTTGGGACAGACTCTGCAGACTTAAAGAGACCTGAGGCAGAACAAATTCGGATCAAAGGACACCAGACGCGAAAAGCAATTCCGTACACAAATATTTTCCGCATAATGGTAATTTTAAAAATCTTTGGCCTTGAATCGTTTCCAAGTCCCTGGTTCTCCAACTCGATCTCCAATTCGATCTTCCTGGAACTTGCCTTCAACTTGACCTTGACGACAGTTTACCAACTCCAACTCAACTTAACAGTGACGATATCTCGATTCAAGATGTCTGGTATGTTATTTCCTCCCAAACTGCTATTCAATGACAGTTGCAGTTTCTCTCCCCACTGCCGCCAACATGACTGGTATGATGATAGATATGCAGCGGCATGTCTACTTTATTTCTTAACTTTCCTACTACAGTTCCTCTGCTTTACAAGCACCCGGGAGCTTCACCCTCTGCGGGGGCTGCTTTAGCGGAGGCACTGCCTCCTCTGATTCGCCATGTTAAACCTCTGGGGGACTGGCCCCAGTCCCCTTAACCAATTTTTTGACCCAAACAGCTCACAGAACCAAACTGCCCGGCCTGGCCACGCCAGCTAGTCAACATCTCCTCGGCCAAGCGGCCCGGCATGGTATTTCCCTTGCTTCGTTAATGATTCCGTAAGACAGATAAGTGGCCCTGTGAATAGCGATGATGTGACGAGCTAGGAGAGGTGATGGTCCTGGGAATGGCGACGATGCGACAAGCTAGGAGGCAATGATGGGACGAGCCGGGGTTCAAAGCGCCCCCTTTCTTTGTCCATCTCATAAAGCGCGGCCTGGAAGCTGCGCTAGCAGGGGAACATAGGCAGCCGTCGACACCTTCTTTGTTGTCCACCTCCTGCCCACCATCGTATCGACGCCACGAAACATGGCACCTGCTCTTCTCAGACGTGAGAGGACAGCCCTCTGACCATCACCGCCTCGCCATCACCGTCTCACCATCAGATGAGAGGCCAGCGACGCTGCGGATGGAGATATCACTATGGCCAAGCGCGGGGCCAGCGATGACAATGGGAATGTGCCCGCCATGGCCAAACGTAGAACCGGCGATGGTGATGATGTTGTAGATACAAGTAGCTCTCCCACCGAAAGAATTTGGCTCTTCTCGACTTTTTTAACCAACACCAGCAACTTTGCCAACAACGGCTTTATCCTATTTGCACAATAGTTTTGTTCTGTCTTATAACAGTTTTTTTTGTCCCGTATGTAACTGGAACCTCATTGAGACAAAGGTAAGCAAGCGATTTTATTCTATTTAAATTCCCCGATCTATCTCTCATCCACTTATCTCTTCAACCTCATTCCTACAGTTATCTCCACTATTATCCGCCTATCTCTCCGCCATGGCCCTCCAAACTAACCTGTCCGGTGTAAACCTGCTGCAGGTTCCCAACTTGCACAACATTTCACACGACATTTCACACGACATTATGGTTTATCAAGCTTTTGCTTCGGCCACTTCGGCTCTTTGGTCGGCCGGTGGAGGTAGCGCCATTGGACAGATTTACGTCACTTACAGCTTCAAGTCGCTTCTCTGGGCATGGCAGTTCCAGGTCGCTATTATCACTTTCACTCTGCTTGTATTCGCCGCCAAGTTTTATGCTATCAAGTCAAATACCAATGCCCGAAACAGAGAGACGGAGGCCAAAAACAGAGAGACTGAGGCCCGAAACAGAGAGACTGAGGCCCGAAACAGAGAGACTGCGAGCAAAGAACGGATTGCCCGGATGCAGATTGAGATGGAACTCGTGAAAACGCAAATGGATCTCACTTACCGCTTCCTCAGCTCACAGTCCAACCCGGCTGCTCTTCTACCTTTGGCTGCGAAGCCCCAAGCTCTTCTAGCAGCACGTGAAGCTGGCCCCGGTGACAACATGTTACAGAATCCAGCCTTGGCAACAGCTTCAATCTAGCCATCCTCCATGCCAGCGATCAACCGACCGTTGTATTTCGCCAAGACCCCCAACGCCTTCCTTCCAGGCCAAAGGAATGGATCGCGCCTTTGCGCATATATAGAAGCCATCGTCGGCAACCTTTGATAGATGTAACATAGCTCGATAACCCCACTCGACCTCAATTTTAATCTTGATACGTGAATGACATGAAGAAGTGACGAAAATGGCTGTAGATTAGACAACACGATGTCACATTCGTTCCTTTACAATAGCAGAAGTGGCAAGCTCTAGCACCCATCTCTCTATGAGCTAACCCTACAAACATAATACTAGCTCTCTGGCCACGCTAGGGAGCAAGGAAGGCAGGCTTCAATTAATCACTTACCCGACCCCCTATTACACAAGCCACTATCCTCGTTACCCCTAACGCAGCTCTACGTTACAGTTACTTAAAAGAATTTCTAAGTTTATTTCAGCTAATAATGCGTCCTTGTTAACCTGTATACTTGACCATATTAATTCTATCTATACATCTCTGTCTAAGTACTATCCGTATACATTAGTGAATCCGCGGCCAGGCAATCCCATTCTGTACCACCATCTCTATAGTACTAAGCTTGCATAGTGATAATTTCAGTGACAGACATTTCCCTCCTCCAGCAATCCCGAGCTATAGTACTTAACCGTAATAATCTATAATCCATACCGCAATATCTAGTTGTTATTATACTTGTGAAAAAAATATTTATATTAATAAGTTATTTAATCGAGAAAATTGGAAAATTCGAAGCGGGTGTAATGGGTTCAGAGACGTTGGAAAAGGTATATATTAATACTTTTGGAATTTGAATATAATATATATGATTTATCGACGTGTTAAAGTTGCAGGTTTTTCTCTCCTGTAGTTAAAGTAAAAGAAAGAGCGCCTAGGTGGTGGTAGAGGTCCCAAAACTGGGTCCTCATAACTCCAACGCCATTTTAGACCCGTGGCAGCTGTAGTGGAGGTAGCCTAGAACTGTGACCCCCTCGCTTAGTCTGGTTTAGGCCAAGGCTGCAACTTCTCGGTTCCGAAGAATGAAAGGGAAATTCGTGTTGTCGGTTCTAGGGTCGTGAAATCGCTGTTGCACGACAGTCTGCTGACCAATTTTCAGCTTGTTGGAAAGGAGCTCAGCCGAACTTCGATGAACCAAGAGGTTCTTATCAGCTCTAACTCGTACCACGACGGTGTCTGCGCTCTAGAGCTAGGTAGTGAGGCACGGAAAGGGTTCACGAAATTGATCGACGATATTATTGCCCAGGAAACAGATCCCTAAACGACCAGCGAAGGAGCTTGTAAGTGAGAGAGCAAAGTCCAAACACTGCTAAAGTTGCCTGGGGGAAAAATCGCTAATACTACCGCTATTTTAATCCTCGCCACGCCAGTGTCAATCTCTTAGCCGCCGTCCAGCGAACTTGACAACTGGGAGGTTCCGGACCCCACCGGAAGCTCCGTGTCCTCGGAGAACGAATTGGCCGATAGAATTGCGGCTGTGGATCTTAATGGCCAGGCCTTCCACCAAAGCTGCCTTATCACGCGGCGGCCACTATACCTCCTGCTTCGATCTTTGTTGGGCGGGACGAAGTTCTTCAGCTCTTGGATAAAAAGCTCTTGCCGCCGCCGGTAGGAACGGATGGTCTATCTAGCCTTCGCAGCTTTGCGCTCTGCGGGATAGGTGGTATGGGTAAAGGCGAGCTGGCTGTCTAGTATTTGAGTACCCGCCAACATTTTTTCGACGCCACGTTCTTCATCTTAGCAGAAACGGCCGTCAAAAAAGACGAGGCATTCTCAGATATTGCTATCGAGCTCCATCTTCTCACCCCTTCGCAAGCCAAAGTCTACCTAACCAGCAAGAAAGCGGTCCTCACCTAGCTATCAAGGTCATACAAAACCCCACCAGAGACGGACGATCAGGACGAGGGGGTGTTGGACCAAACACAGCTTGCTCGATGGCTGCTTGTTTTTGACAATGTGGAGAGCGCGACACTCCTCAAGGATTACACCCCCCTTGCAGGGCCAGGCTCCGTCCTGTTTACAAGTCGGGATCCCTTTGCCAAGTACTACTTATCACCACAGTCAGGAATGGACTTGTTGGCCCCAGTCGCCGAGGATGCGGTAGCCCTGCTTCAGCGACTCACCTATTCCGTTAGTTCACCACAGGAGTTGGATGTTGCTACACGACTTGTTAAGCGGCTGGACTCTCTACCGATCGCGATCCTGCACGTCGCGGGTATTATTGCGAGCCAAGATTTAACTAGGCCTTGTCTATATACGAGAGGATTCCGAGAGCGCTTTGACCCAGGGAACCTATGTACAGACATAACCAACGATTTGGGCATTGGACGCTCTACCGCCGTCGGCACTCACGTTACTGCAGGTCCTATCCCTTCTCAACCGCGATCAGATCCAGGAAAGCCTGCTTAAGAACGACGAAGCTCACCAGCTCGTTCCGGCCTATCCTCTTACGAGCGATTTCGATAAAGTGAGGCCGACGCTCAGCAAGTCATCTCTAGTAACCCAAAACAAGAACACAAAGACGCTTTTAGTGGATCATGTGGTTCGGGATGTCGCGCGGCAGAATATGACGAAGGAAAAATTTGCCGACTCATTCAAAGCTGCAGTAGCCCTGTTAGCTTCCAATTGGCAGCACGATCGGTACTTTGCTTTTGGCCACCGCCTACAAGACTGGCAGGTTGCCGATGTTACGGTTTCACCACCCTAAAATCAACAAGCACCCATGGTTATAGTCACGTGATATCAAATATCACAGCTTTTGCGAGAAGGTGCAGTTTTAGCCGAAGAGCCCAAAAATGATCCCGTATAAACAAGGAGCCCAGAACAGGAACATTTGCATCCGCAATAGCCACTACCCAGAACTTCATAGACAATTCGTCCTTACCGCCCCTGTACCAGTAGAGCCGTAGCCTCCACGTAACTTGGCAGAGACTTGAAATGGCCTTTTTGGGCATCGTCGATCCCCCACCACACATTCAACCAAAGCCCACAAAACAACAGACCTCTCAATCACAGTCATCGAAAACCAGCTACCAGAACAAGTCGAATAAAGAAATTCCAGGCAGGCACCGAGAACAGGATGGGCTGAAATTGCCCTGTGGGGCCACATCAGCCAAGTGGGGCAGGTGGGGCCCAACAGTTAGGCTATGTTGAGGCAAGTCGTAATAGCCTCAAATGAAACGCTTGAATCATATGGAAAGCACGACATTACAGCATTTCACCGACGAGCATGAACTTATGAAGTCACACCCCATTTGCCTATTGATGTATTTGTTACAAATCCACTAAGTTACCCACATGCCTTGGCAGATGAAACACGGCAGGGTGGCGCAGACATTGCACAGCCACCACAGCCTATACGCAAACAACGTGGCGTTGGGGCTGTGGCCCTCTGTGCTTTCTGTCACAGTATAACATGGGGCCCACTATGGACCTACACCAGCAAGTGCATTCACTTTTTCTGCGTGTTTGGCATAGTGGTTATTTGCGACACTTTCTACTGCTTTATGCCGCGCTGAATGCAAACTCCTGAACTCCCAAAAGGAAGGGACTTGGCTACCCCGCCGCACATCTTCTCGACACCTCGCTCCTGTGGATTATCTCGTCCGTCGAACTCTACTCACACTTAAAGAACTGGGTATTACATCAGGTCTCGAGTATTCAAGCGTCAAAGTTTGAACGTCAGAGTTGTGGACGTTGGGCTTTGAAAGGCATAGGTGGAAAAAGGCAAAATCAGCATGGCGCAATTTCAGTACCAGCCGTTGATGCCGTTTACCACGTCTTCGATTTCCATAATTAATGATCTCAGCAGGCATGGAGATCACAACAAAACGGAACCTCCCAACATACGTCTTCTAACAGTTCTGCCCGGACACGATGATGACAAGATCTTTTGCCAGCTTCGGGTTGCTTCACTCCAGCAAGTAGCGAACAACGCTACGTATGAGTCATTGTCTTATTGCTGGGGTGGTGAAGATGCCAGCATGTGTATCTCACTCCACAATGCCTTCGAAGCAGAAGAGCAAGCATCGGCTTTCCACGTCCGACCTAACCTATACTCGGCACTCTGCGCTCTCCGCTTTCACGATCGACCTCGAACTCTTTGGGTCGATGCTGTATGCATAAATCAAGCGGACGAGCGTGAGAAGAGCGCTCAAATCCCGCTCATGCGTCAAATATTCGAAGGAGCGATCAGGACACTTGTTTGGCTTGGTGGGAGCACTTCAGACAGCGAGCCCGCGCTCAGACTTGTGCGCGCTCTGACTGCAGCATGGGAAAAATGCAACGGCGATATCCCCACGATTGCTAAGCTCAAGAGCGATGAAATGCCGCAACTAGGGTTACCGACGTATCCTAGCATGGACTACGACAACCTCTTGAACCTGCTGGCATTGCCATGGTTTGAAAGAGCCTGGGTCGTTCAAGAGATTATCGTCTCGAAGAGCGCTTGGGTTTACTGGGGCTCTGAGCGCGTCGATTGGAAAGACCTTATCACGGCCGTGTTCTTTGCTGTGCGAGTGGAGATGCCGTTCGTAACGCACCCCGCAGTGAATCGCCTCATCGCCATTGCTGATGAAGACTACTTTTACCGAAACGAAAAGTGTCGCCTCCTTTCGGTCCTGTTACGACACCGGTCTCGCCAAGCCACAATTCCATTGGACAAAGTATATGCTTTCATGTTCTTGACGGAGAAGGGCGACAACTTTATTCCAATCGACCTGGATTATAAGCAAGACCTCGCGACGGCATACACCAGCATCGCAAAGCAGATCGTCCAACATGATCAGTCCTTAGATATTCTGAGTCTGCCAGCGACCCCATTCACATCGACGATTCAAGATTTGCCCACTTGGGTTCCAGACTGGAGCATAGTGCCCGAGAGTAAATTGAGGCAAGGTTTCAGCGTCGAAGGCATCTCGTTGGCAAATAACGAGGAGAGGGGCTCTCGTATCTCAAGACGATTCCGCGCTGCTCAAGCCCCTCAACCTATAGTGTTCGATCCGACAACTTCCTCATCCAAGCCTCTCAGCCAAACATCTTGCTCGTTCATACTTCCGGACCAAAAAATCTCACATGTACTCGTCGTGGAGGGTCACCGACTAGATATTATACCCGCGACCATCTGTAATGCTCGCTATTGCGGATGTGGTGCTCACCCTCACAGACACAATAAGCGCTATGACAGATATGATATAGGCCGCAATGACACAGGCGTGGACGCCATCTTGGAATGGGAAAAATATATTGGCTTATCCGAAGAGTGGCCCTTATCCGCTTCCTCGCGGCTTTCACGGACGCAAAAGTACTTGACTGGCGAAGACCTTGGCGATGCCTTTCTCGAAACGATACTGGTCGGCAATATCTCGCCAACGGAAGACAAGAGAAACTTGAGAGAACAGTACTGCACCTGGTCTGCTGGCCAGAGACATGCTCGAAATTTGGTCGCTATGTTCTCAATGTTGTCGATCACCGGCATGATCGAAAGTTACAAACTTTATAAAGATGTGCCGGAAACTTTTATAAGAAGGATGCGAGCCGTTATCTTCCGCACATTTGTGAAGACAGAGATGGGTTATATGGGATTGGTCTCCGGCGACATCCAAACCGGTGATGAGATCTGGCTACTGAAAGGTTCTAAAGTCCCCATTGTGCTGAGGGCTTGTAGTAATGGCAAGGATTGGAGACTGGTCGGGGATGCGTACGTACATGGGGTTATGCACGGTGAAGCTTTCGAAGAGAAGAAGTGTCGGCGGATTGTCCTGGTCTGAGGGAGTAGAGCATGCTAAGCCTAAATATCATACCTAGACTAAGCTTAGTAGTTGTTACGGTTAGGGTCTCTCTCGCTACTAGTGGTTTCTCCACCGTACGAGGAAGATTTCGTAACGGCAACATGGCTGCTTAAGTCGCAATTTCATTAATCCACAACTCCAATTCCTTCTAGAAGCTTTTACAGAGTATTTAACGCTAATCGCTAACTAGTAATATTATACGTAAAGCTAAGATTTTGTGACATAACTAATGGCAGGTGAAAGACTTCAGCCTAGCCTTCGTAACGAAAAGGGTGAAGACCTACACGTTAAGTACAACAGGGACCCTTCTTATGTATATGATATTTAGTTTTGCGGGGACTAGCCGGGATTAGAATTAAATTCGTTGAGTTGTGGGCGATTGAAATAGGTGAGTTGGGTGGCGAGGGTGGCGAGGATGAGTCAATCTGCGTGGTCAAAAGGTGGGTTGGTCAAAAAGCCGGTCACCTGACTTACCGTATCAACTACCCTCTCAGCCCAATCTTGCAAGTGCTTAGCAAAGCTTTCGAGCTTGTAGAGAGGTACATTGAGGAGCAGCGGCTTCACCACTATCACAACTTACAAAGTCGGCATCCTCGGCTAGAAACATGGGGCACTTTGGATTACACAAGTGTGGATTCCTTTTATTGCTTGTGTTGTAGGCAGTTCAACCCCCCCGGACTGTTATTCAAGTCGCATGGCCACACACCCTCTCGCGACATCCTCATCCTCGTTATTAATATGTTAAATTCCAAGAGGGGGGTGGCGGGTTCTCTGTTATTGGAGTGAAGGAAAGCGTAATTAGGTGGTGTTGTGATTGTCCCAAAACTGGGCTTAGGAACTCATCCTCGCAACTTCATCGCCACTTTAGACCATGGCAACTATAGGCATTATCCGAAGCAGCCCAGAATAGTGACCCTGAACAGTGATCCTGTCGCTCAGTCTGGCTCAGTCTGGCTCAGGTCAAGACGGCAACTGCTCAGTTCCGAGGCAGGAAAGGGAAATTCGTGGTGTCAATTTTAGGGTGGGGTACTGGCTGTTCCCCACGTCGCGAGGATTGCAGCCCATTTTGAAGTCCACAGCCCAGCGCTGACATTTTCTTCGCTGGAAACCTTTACAACTTTAGTAACTCGCGCTAGCATGTGCGTTGTTTAATTCCTGACCTCTTTGACGTCCGAACGAACTAACAGTTGCTATACTCAAACATCTTAGGGAACGCGGAAATTGGGACCAGTCTCTCTCCCTTGCCAATTTAGCTATGGAAGTTCTGAATGAGCATCAGTCAGAGATGGCTGAGCAATATGCTGATATTCTGATGTCCCTCTCCAGCAACTATCATTGTCTTGGCGACCGGTAAAATGGGCTACAGTACGCAAATGCCCATTTCAAGCAACGTCTACTTGTGCAAAAAGCAATACCGTCGTCAGAGCATGATGAGGGATTCACTGCAATGGCCTATACAGAACTATCCCTTGCTTGGCTTATGAATGGTGATTACGACAAGGCCATCACCTTAACATGCCAGGGGCGGAGGGTGTTGGAAAAAACACCTGAGTTCCTGGACAATGCATACTGCCCACACTAGGCGGACTACCACGATGCCTGGGGTCTTGTCGGTCTCATTAGGGCCGAAGAAGCTCGGTCAATCCTGGACAAGGTGCTGAAATGGCGCCAGCAGTTTCAACCAAACCACGAGATTGAGTCAATGAAGTGAGTTGTCTCCTTCCTCTCACCTGTGGTGTGAAAGTTGCTGACTGTGGCACACCCAGGACGGCATACACTCTTCAGATGCGTAGCTTTGTGAATGAGAAAACAGGGAGGATTACGGAGGCCATTTCAAATTGGGAACTTGCACTTTATCTCTACTGCAAGACTGAGGGAGATAGCTCGTTCCGAACCAACCAAGTGCGTGACAAGCTCGGCGAGTACTATGGAAAACAGGGAAAGCCTGACACTGCATCGTATGTGCTCTCTCTTACCGCCCATTGCTTGTTCTATCGCTAACAATTTTGCTAGAAAAATGTTTGAGACGGCCCTGCAGTCTTTCACCGGAGTCAAGTACTACAAAGGGGAGCGGGCAAGGACATTCTTCAAACAAGCCGAGTTTCTCGCCCTGATTGGCAATTCGACCGGGGCCGCAGAGGTCAGACAAAAATCAGAGAGCACTCTTCTCGAGCTCCGGCCGCCGCTTGCTCGGGACAGGGTCAGACCATTTACACTCGGGGACTATTATGAGGCAGTCATGATCATGTCGCGGTAAGCTCTAGCTTGTCGGGCTGCATTGTATGCCGGGGGCGGGGGAGGGGGCCTCATTGGTCTCCAGACCATGACACCGGGAGAAATGGTGCGGTGCTCAATCACCGGGGCTAGCTACCCGAGCAAAGATGGATTGTGGTGGTTTCATTTGGATGACACTATTTGATCAGTATCCCTGATTAACTTTGACGATAGGCGGGCATTTCTTTTCATGTTTACTGATATTCATACCCGATTTAAATTGCCCTCGGTTTTCCCACACAGCGTGCCAAAGTCCAGGAAGTATGTGATTCACCTACTTTGAATATGTGAGCTGCCGGTCACAACCAAGCCGCGCTTGGTTCACTAGAGACATGCAATATTTACCTCCTTTAACAACCCTTCCTCCGTTGCCGGTAAATACTCTTGCCCCCGGGCCACCGACACACCACCAAAACCTGGCCCTACCTCCAAAGGAGGTACCCCCAAATCACGCTCCCCACTGCACCCCCAACCATCACACACCGATTCTGATTCTCCACGGCGTCAACAAACTCCCGTCCGACCCGATGGTAGTTGACAATATGACACATATTAACCGCCCCCGAAAAGACCATCAGCGGCCATGTGCAGGCTTTGCGGGCGCGGGGGCTCAGATTCATCCCAATAGTGTCTGGGTTAAGCGAGGCGATATTATCTGCCATGGTGATGAGGACTGTCAGGCCCATGGCGAGGTAGCTGAGTGTTGTGATGCGCTGGATTGAGGGCATGGTGTTGATGGTTGGCGGGTGGGGGAGGTGAAGGGGATGAGGAGCGAGGGTGGTGTCTTTGTGAGGACGGGAGGGTGATGGGTGTATTTCAGGTTGGTTGCTTCGTGTTGCAGGTCAGATCGGGAGGGTGGGATGGCCGTTGGCTTCATGTTGGCTTGCAGGGGTGTATTCAACCGGGAGTGGTGGGTTGTTACACGAACTGCTCGGTTGGGTTCGATAGGACATACTGGGTTTCTGTTTAGTTGCTGGTCTATGAGTTTAGACCAAGTGAGTGCTAGACTGTTGTTGCCCGACTCAACTGTTAGAGACTAGCTCAGGGGGTAGGGTCGGGTGTCCAGGCATCTGTGGAAGCAATCCCGTCGATTGAAAGAGACCTCAAATCACGAAACAGATCGACAATGCGATGCCCGCCTTCCGGTAACTCTCAATCAGGTGGTCGTGATCCTCTTTTGGCGGTGTGTCGCGAACCTCAAGCGTGACAGACCTGAGCTTCGGAAACCGGGAGCACTCTTCCGCAGCGCCAGTATATCCCTGTACACGATCGGCCAGTAGAAACACAATCGATGCGGAGATGCCTCAGTGACATCGGGAAATTGGCTAGGAAGTCGCTGGTTGTAACCAATTCGCGGCTGCGGTCGCTGTCGACCATTTGGGGCGTTTCAAAGACTGGCCCGTGCAGTGGAAGCTGTTCGAGCTCCAGCCGCTCGAGGGCAGAGAAATCCCGTAGCGAGAGGCCGACTTTGAAGCCATTGAGCAAAGAAGCGTACTCACTGGGTTCGAAATAGTCGTCGTCATCATCATGACCGTCGTCTTCGTCACTCCATATCCCCTCTTGCTCGCTAGAGGTGTCCGATTTCTCCTGCTTCGCTTCGATGGGGAAAACAGCCTAGTTGTCTGCGACGAATCTGGGCACACGATATTTCCTTTTTCGTTAGTCGTCCTGAGCTGGGGTGAGCTGGGGTGAGCTGTCGCTGATTTGTTCCTGAGCTTCCCCTGATTCTTCCTGAGCTAGGGCGACCCCGTACGCTGCCGCCGCACAGCCTCAGAGGCCCCTTTTCAGTTCCCCCCGGCCAAAGTTTCCTCTTAATAGAAAGTAGATGATGCGTAATCTGTCAGGATGGCTCCTAGGCAATAATTCTAATTACGACGTATATATATCTTAGGTGTGCGTATAACTCGTTCCGAAAGCCCTATTATCAAAATTGAGTAACTAATACCTTACTAAAAAAATCAAAACAAACTAAAAGGATTTAATTATATTAATTTTAAACTTATAGCGTTACTATACTATACTATACTATAAATGGATATAGTGTAGAGAGTCGCTAATAATAACAGTAAGGTTACTAGTCTATATTTTTATTTAGTTAATAACTTAGTTTCTATTATTCAGGATATATAAGTTATCTGATTAAATTGTTAACTTTTATTAGGAAGACGTTAGAGAATTTAATAATAACGCTAGCGGTTAGTTTATGTGTCGAACCCTTATAGGGAGCAGCGAGGTGTAGTACAGGCCACACCTTCGGATGGGGAGTATGGCCCCATGGGAACGTTGGAGAGCTATAGGAAAATGGCACTCCTATAGGAAACATGCACTGCCACGGCATGACCCACTTCGGATATGGTAAGCCACATCCGAAAAGGTGACTAGGATAGGTAGCGTAGGGGTTCTTGGCATTTGGGTAAGGGGGCTCCATAGGAAACGTGTATATAACCAGGCGCTTCCCGCCATCTCTTTAGTTTAGAAGAATTACAGCATTTTGTATACTGAAATGTTCTACTTCCCAAGCTCTCTAACTTCGACATTATGATAAAGTTTTATCATTATAAGATAGAATTCCTAACCTGGTCGATATTTAGATACGGGATATTTCTATTAGGTACGTAGTTATTCTGCCAGCAGAAAATTATATAGCGTCAAAGTCTTATTTCGCTGTATTCTATACCGTTTTTACCAGCAGAATATAATACCCAGTTCTCGGCCACGAGCCTATATCTAGTCCCTGTTATGCGATGTTCTGCGATTAATGCTAAAGTGTAGACTAAACTCTAGAAGACGGCTAAGTTAAGGCCTAAATTTAGGACCGCCGTTGGAAACTGCTAAGAGCCGACAGTGCCCTAATAGCCCGAATCCTAGACTACGGTCCTGAATTTTGGCCCAGAATATACCAGTACATGCCTTAGGATGGTACTCAATACCCCAGCTCGAAATTTAGGACAGCACCGGTAGGATATCCTACAGGGTACCAGTACATAAAACATACTAGTACATGTCCTGGGATAGTACGAAATATTAGCAAAAACAAGTGCATTTATATTTCCTATATTTGTCATATCTAAAGTTACCAAACCTCTTGACAAGTCTGCATCTACCCTGTAGCTTAATATAAGCATTTTTTTCAGGATGCTAACCGCTTTTGACAGGTATAAACACGCCACATATTAGCCATCTTAGGGCGTATGATCGTTAACTAGACCTCCTTCTGGCTTTATGGGCCTAGTTTGAGGCACTGGATGTTGTTCAAATGTTTGGAAAGAATGGTAGGTGTGGGCGGCGACTATTATAGTAGAAATCACAATGCCGTGTGATGGGTGTCAGTATATACACGGGGGAGGCCTGATTACGAAGTGTCTGAGGGATTTATTGACTGTGCCAGTTGAGACGGGTACGACCTTAGTGGCGGTAACAACGACAAATTAGGTTTATAAGTATAAGCCTAGGAGTTTAGATTTAGTAAGTCTGTGAGCTCTTCTCTGTATTTTTCCATGTACTAGCTACAGCTCTTAAATGAGGATTAGTGCAAATCTAGACGCCCTATCTAGATAGCGGCATAACACTCTGCACTGAAAACCACGGAACGTTTATTACTCTGACGGTAATTGCTGTTATGTCTAACAGTATTCATCTCGCTAAACTTTAGCGGTTGCGCCACTAGAATCATCTGTCGATTTCAGCGCATCCTGTTCGCGAATATTCGACAGCCCTATTCGAATATGTCGCCGCCCACCCTGCTGTGGCTACGGTGGCTGCTAAGAAGGCTACCGGGGAGAAGGCCACTACCAGAAAGGAGGCTAAGATGGGGTGACGGTTGAAGAGCAATGAAATCTAAGGAATGTTGAAGGTGTGAATTTTCCTGGAAGCTGAACCTCAGCGCGTTGTTGGAACCTCAGCCAAAGAATGGGACTCGCGAGCAAGTTTAAAAGAGATTGAAGAAAAGATAACCAGTTCTTACACGAGCCTGAATTCCTGGTCCACGATACCCATATCTAGAGCCTCGCCATCCATGATGCCATCACAATATGCTTGGCCGACAAGCATGTAGGCTCCTAACTCGCCGTCCTTATCTACCTCCCGTAGAATAAACGGAAACGACCCTCCATACAGAACACATACGACGTCTCCCGCTTGCATCCCCATCGACCCAACACCAATATAACCTTCCGCTCCGAGGAAAGATCTTCTCACTTTGAATGCATCCATGAGGAGACAGTAGGTTGAGTGCTCGGGGCTTTTGTTGTACTCGATGTTCTTCTTGAACTTTAGCCGTACTTCAGCCAACTTTCTGTCATCATCACCCAGGCCCATGGCCTTTAGCTCGGCCTCTTCCTGTGGCGTGAGATGGATATCTGCAAGGATTTTGTAGACATCACGATGTAGCCTATCGAACAACATAGTGTACTTTGCCATGTTGTATCCTATTTCGCTGCGTGGTGTAGCGCGGCGGCAGGCGCCTGTCGTAACTTCTGACTCACGGTTAAGGACTGGGACACGCCACTTCGCCTCAGAAAGCCGTTGTGGGTAAGAGCGGAAGGGGTGCTTGGAAGACGGATTGGATGTGACAATAGCTTCCGATATGGTAGCGAATTTGTCCACAACTGATAGCGGATCAAGCCCCATTGAATGCGGGTGTTGGCCGGAATCATCGATTTGCCAAGCTGGGCCTAGTTCGGTAATCCTGTCGATGATAACGCCACGGCAGCGGAGAATTCTTGGTTCCAGATCTTTCGCTTCGTCCGGGGATTTTGCGTGTACAAGTTGTCCACAGGCCTGGTAAGGTTGGGATAACGCAGCCGTCTCCATTCCAATGGTTGCAATTTGTTGAAGATTGTTGACGTTCGGAACCCAGGAGGGTAACGTGTCGGTCTCCTCAGGAGAGGTGACAAGCGAGAGGAAGTTGATTCCATCCCTCCAGCTGCTGGGTTGACATGCGTTGATGATACGCTTCGTTGCATCGGTGAAGACCTCCTCCCATGTTCTTGTCGTGTCAACATCCAAGCCAAGAAGCTTCTTATCAGCAGCAATTCCCAAGATACCATACGCCCTGTCCTGTGGCTGGGAGAACTGCGTCTTGCGAAGCCGCTGTAGTAAACTGGCCGTGGTCAAGGTGGCTCGCTTGGACGAGTGATACCAGTTACGCATGGTAAGATTGGCCATCACATGGCTCGACAGCCTCGCATTTTGGCCGGCAATCCCCCCCAGAAACGCTCGAATGGATGGATTCTCCATAGCAGAGGGCACCAGCGCCGTAATGCTCCTCATCAACCAGATGTGGTGGAACCAGATAGCCGCTGCAATGGTCTCGGCGGCCAGGACTCTACCGCCCCATTTGAACATCAGTTTCCGAGGAAGGGCAATTTCCTGTTGGATCCAACCCCTTTCGAAGTACGGCAGCATGAGAAGTTGAGCTATTCCTTCGAGAGCTGGTAGTTCTTGCAAATCCACCTGAGTCGCTATCAGGCGCTGCACGGATCTTCTCAGCTGAGAGGTTGTCGGGTCCATGATGAGAATACCGGAATTCAGATCAGCATCCTCTAAGATCAATGCCTTTAATTCCACTTCATCTAGGTCTGAAAGCCCAAGCAAATAGGCGCGACTGCCGACATCCTGGAGATAGTCCATGGCTCGATCAGAGTCAGTCGTCTCTCTTCCAAGCCATCCGATGGTCTGATCCGAGAAGGAATATATCTTGTCCATCAGTGGAATCTGGCGCGTCTTTTCCTCGATCGCCGTGGGAGGAACAAAATACGAGTAACAGGCAGCCTAGTAGCAGCAACAACAGCAACACTCGCGTTCCGGGCCAAAACACGACTCCCAAGTATCAAATTCTTGTTATTGATCGTGCTGAAGGCATAAACATGCATGCTGGAACTCACTCCATAAAAAGCAGCATTGTCCTGGCAGTCGTTTACGCACATGGTTCGTGATAGGCCGGTGACAAAGTTCCAGAAGCCGCTGCTGTAGAGGTTAAGGTCGGTGGAGTTGGTGATTATTGGGAAAAAAACCATTCGGCACTATGAACAGGGCAGGTCAGTGTTTTGGATAGAAAGGGTAAAGGTAGGTAGTTAGGAAGAGTGAAGGGCAAAGGGGGTACCGGAAAATGTGGGAAAAGGGGGGAAAGTGGTAAGCGGGAAAGGGGAGCGTTTACCTGCGCTGAGTCCGATGTGCATTAGCTAAAGTCTGGAAAAGAATCTAAAAGAAGCTTTGTCTAAGGCTTTGGGCAAGGAGTTTATTACCGATGCCATGTTAGTACGCGGAATCCCTTTCCTGGAGGCTGATAAACACGTTCTTAGAGTGATTGATGTTAACTTGATACAGCACACGGTAGTTTAAACATATAACATATCAGTAAGTCTTCAGCCCTCCCCGATAGCAGAAAGAGACGAAAACTTATCAACCCCCACCTCTAAATCCGACCCCCCCTTGCCTTAATCAAAACCCCCCTGCCGTCCCGGGGTACACTGTCTCCACTCCCCTATCTAGAATATAATCCACTGCCCACAACCACGTATTCTCCCCATATGCCTACAACTCCTTTGGTAAATGTAACGACAGCCTTATATCATGACCCAGGTCACGACATTGGGCCGCGGATGCCTGCGGGCACCCACGGCAGACCAATCACGGATAAACCCAGTAGGGTTCACTACAACCAGTCGGGTTGGACCCGAAGACCCGATCTTCGGGTCCACGAGTCATTGCTTTTATAGCGTAGATAGTTTCCTATTTAGATAGCCAATACGTAGCCCCTTGGTAAGGAACTATTCTTGTTCCTCACGTAAGCAATTTCTATGTTCACGTCTATAATCTTAGAAGCACCTTCTTCAAGCTCTTTGTAGAATACCCTATTGAGATAGTGAACGTCACTGTCTGGATAAAACAGCTTGGCGCGTGCGCGACAGTGGTGCCGACTGGAGCGTATCAACGCCTTGCTAGCGTGGCTATCTACGGCATAGCGCTATCTTACGTGTGACAGCAAGCCTGGGCAAATCCTGAGCACATCCTGAGCCGGACCCAAGCCGGACCTGAGCCGGGGTGAGCAACGTCACGTGGGCGAGGTACGAAAAGGGAAATTTTGTGTGCCCAGATTCGTCGCACAAAACAGAATAACACAACCGCTTCAGAGTCTTGGTAGCAGTGCCCAGGTGTGGAACGTTTCACTGAGGGTACGGAGCTCATGGGAGCAGCGGAAGTGCAGTTGCAAAGTGACTTGATTAGGTAGAAAGGGTGGGAGCGAAGCTCCCAGACTAAATACAAAAGAGAGCTCCCTGTGTGTGAGGAGAGCACATAACGAAAGGCTCCTGCGCTCCAGCCTGCGCGCCTGAGCGCCAAGAACTACCGCTGCAGTTCGACACCAGGTGACGGTCCAAATAGAGCACATCCCGTTTGATTCTAAACTCCAAACCGCTCTGAAATAGCTTAAGATCCTCAAGCACGGTACTGTGGCGAATGATGCCCTCAACCTCCGGACAGCCAACTATTGTGCCACTGACGGAAAGCTTCCGGAGGCCCCTTAGTACAAACAAGTCAATTCCGTCGCCGCCACAGTTAACCGCGACGAGGCTCTCGATGTCTAAGATTCTCCAGACGCTGCGGCCAACTCGTCCATGACATCGCGGAGGAATACCCAAAAAGCTTTGCTGGAGGAATACATATCTGGCCTGAGGCGCGGTGGCAATAGCGAGTTCCTTGAGCTTCAGCAGCATCGTGTAAGGACTTCCTCCCACCAGGACGCCAGACCATCGGCAGCCCGCACAAACGTGACATTGTCGGGTACGAGTCTTAGTTCCGGGTCGAACAAGCTCGAACATGAACGCAGCAGGTCCTCGTCGTCGTACGCAGACAGCACCAGGCTCCTGACCGACAAAGCTAGGTCGGGGCGCGAGAACAGGATGCGAACGAAAGCGGCCAGGCTCCTGTGCGTGGCTTTGCTGCTGTGGCGCACGGGGGAATGGAAGACGTGGAACAGGACCGGCTGCGTTATGTCCCTCAGTCGCTTGGAGCATTGGCTGAGCCGGACTGCCCCAAAGCGGGAGCGCCCAGTTTCGAGCGATGCAACCAACCACAACAACTGCCAAGAAATCGGCCTTGACTCCCCGCATTCGGCTGAAGAGAGAGCAGAAAATTTGGAGACGCTCCGAGTCATCCACCATATCGACGAGTTGAAGTTGAGAATCTCTCTGCATAATGTTGGTTTCTTCTTATGTGTTATAGGTGAGCACGAACGAGGCGAGCAATAGGAAGACGAAGCAAACGGGGAGAGGGGTTGAACGGGGAGGAGAACTCGCTGTTTTGATGTGTACCTAGGTAGTGTTGCATCCCCTTCCGTTATATCCATACCTATGTTGAGAGTGGAGAGGTTACCTTGGTATAGGAGGTAATTGCATGAGTTGGGAACTGCATGGCTTTCTCAGAACAGAGCTCAGCGCCTTATTTTACCAGCCAGTGAAAGTTCATCAGGATTTGCGAAGCTGACTGGATATTGACTGATGGCAATGCCAGATTATGTATTAAAGTCTAACAACGGAGCACACGACAACGGTGTCGCTGTTCCAGCTGCGAATTAAGTGGCCAGAATCCCCTATCTACAGAGACAACCCAGGCAACTTCCCTCCACCAGCTATTGCCCTCGTGTTTCCCTCATCCCGTCGTCCTCTCTCGTCAATGTTGTCGCGTAGGCGGCATGGCACGTCATGGACTCGAGCCATGCAGATAATTCGGTGCAAACGATTTAGAGCTATCGGATGGCAAGAGTCAGCAAGTGTCACTCCAGCCAAGCTGTTCCCAAACAGGGGCACGTACAGCAACAAGCGCGGCAATCAGACCCAGCACGAGCTCGGGAGCAATGGCCGATCCTGCCGATCCCGGGGACGATGCCGCGGGTGGGGCGCCGGTGGTAGAAGGGCCAGAGATAGTCGTGGGCTTGATAGTTCCGGTTGCGCTGGCGGTCGAGTTGGAGTACTTCTGGGTCGACGTCTCTGTGCTCGACGGATCGTAGCAGATATCGCCGTCCTTGGCGGTCGTGTATTGCGCGCTGACCGAGCCAATGAGGAAAAGGAGGAAGAGGCTCCACAGGGAGGGGACGGCACGAAGGGGAGTCATTTTCGCTGGCTGTGGATCTTGATTGAGGCCGGGAAGAAACGAATGAACTTGGAGAATGCGACACGGACAGACAGACAGGATGGAAATGGTTTGGGGAGGTTGGCCCCCTTTCTGGTTTTATTTGAGGACACAGCTGAGCGCCGGCGGTGTGCACGGCCGCAGTGCCCCCAGGCCAAGTCCGGACTCTGTTATCTGCGATTTCCGAGTGGCGGTTTCGGATCGTCATCATCGCACTCTTCGCGGTTAGCCCCTGTTTTTTTGGCGCAGGAACTGTGATCCTTGGCTGTAAGTGGAAATGAACAATTCACCAAGGCGCCGAGGTGGGAATTGCCGTCTCACTTTTCCTCACTTTTCTTCGTGGGCGTCTTGGCCTGCGTGCGCGATGCTGTGGCAGCCAGATCGTCACCAATGGATAAGGCAGCTTCTTATCATGAACCCGACCAGCACACGCCTCGCTGCAGTGCTCGGCCCGGGGCTTGCCAAGACGCTGCGTGAACAGCTGAGCCCGGTTCTATTTTGGCTGCAGAATTCTGGGAATACTGCCCAACCGACGAGTTTCTGGCTGTCATGATGGATCGCCAACACCAAAGCTGACGTTCACCAACGCGGGTACCAAAGAACGTAGAAGTGTGAACAGGGTTGTTCATCAAATGTCAACTACCTGAAGCACCTACTTTCTAGATCTAGCAGACTGGTGGAAATCTCAAAAATGCAGCGCAACACAGCTCAGGCGGGCTTTGGCCACCCAAGGACAGTCCCTCAACTTTCCAGATTAAAATGACCCGTGACACACTGAGAATGGAGTCAGAACGTCACATTACCTCGGAGTGTGTCATTTGGGGCCCCTCAGGTAGTAACACGCATTTTCCACAGCTGGCCACAAATGCCTTCAAACCAACGACTTCGTAACCACGCTGTTGGAGCGCAATCAAGCATCATCTTTCCAACCCGGGCCATTTCAACCTAGAACCCCAGAGAAAACATCGCTGGTTTTGTTCACCTTATTCGACGCCACATCCTTTCGTAGCGCGATCGCGAACACCATCATCGGCCACTGCATAATCACAACACCACTCGAGCAGCAGCTTCCCATGCCTCTCTGCCGTGATTAAACAGAGCATAATTTTCGCATCGCGATTATAAAATGTCCTCCAGTGTCCCGCCCATGAAGCGGGCGATCCCTCTACTAGAGTTGTCGCGCTGTTCTGAGGTACGATGTTTCTCCAACCGAGTCGGATTCAGAACAAACGACCCTAACCTCGAAAATATTTCCACCTCGCACGCAGATGTCCAAGTGCTCGTGGCGAACCCCCCATATGGTCAAGTACTGAGTCGAAGTCTGGTGCCGCAGCACTTACCAATTGTTCTTCCGACCCTGCTGGTGCCACTCAGATCCATGGATCTTTCGATGTCCCGGGCAATATCGCTCGGCTCCCGCTTCCCCTGAGGCTTCCGTATGATCGCAACCCGAATTTCTGCAGAAGAGAAGATGTTCTGAGCGCTATCGAGGCCCGTCTCGCACCCCACGCTGATAGTGACGGGTTGCGAACGTTCTCCATTTATGGTCTCGGGGGGGTGGGGAAGACTTCGGTAGTAACCGAGTTCGTCTACAAGTACCAAAGCTGCTTCGACGCGGTCCTTTGAGTCCGGGTTGACGACATCGCCAAGCTCGACGAAAGCTTCAGCCGGATTGCGGTGGAGCTACAGCTCGTGCAAGCCGTCGACACTCTCGATCGCGTGATACGCCGAAATTTGGTGCTGGACTGGACGTGTGAGCCGCGAAGAGCGACCATACCGGAGGGGGGAGAAGCGGGCAATTACGTCAAGTTGGCAAAATGGCTTCTTGTATTTGACCACGCCGATAACATCACCTTGCTGGGCGACTATTGGCCCAAGGCAGCGATAAACGGCTCCATCTTGGTGACGAGCCGGGACTCGCTCACCAAGACCAAGCTGGCCTCTCATCATAAGATACAGCTGGGTCACCTTGATTCTGTCGTTAGAGGCCAGCTTATCCTTAATATTACCGCTAGCGACGGCCATGTCATTATTAGGCCCCGACCAGATTTAGGAGTATATCCTTAACTTGGGTATTAACGCCAGCCTAAGCGTCGGCCTTCCCGCATCTAAGATGGATATAATGAACATTCTCATAAGGACTTGGTACGGTCCTCACTCATCTTGCAAACTAAAAATCAAGGTCATCGGATCGTCCATCTGATCATGCAGGACGTGACGCTGAAACTTATAAGCAAAGAGCGTATTTTAAAAATCTTCGACTTCGCCGTTCACTTATTATAGTGTACTTAGGGGCCAGACAGAGAGGAATTCGACTCCAACACCACCGCGTAGGAGAGATCAGACATGGTTATACCCCATATGCAAAGACTACTGTCAATCTATCAGTCGCGATCAGGTTAGGCCCTCCCTATTCCTGGCTTAGAGAGATTTGTCAGGCTGCTGCAGATGTGCGGATGGTATATGATTGAGCGCGGAGATTTCGACTCGCCTTAACCACTGCTTCTAGAGGCCATCAAGACGTGCCGTAGAGGTGGGCCAGAGCTGAATGCTATCCTCACTAACTGCTTTACATCGTACATTACCTCGCTCGTGGAAGCGGACGACCAGGAGGCGAGCTTACGAGCCGCCAAAGAGCAGGTGGCAATTCGACAGCAGCTTGATAATGGCTCCGACGGCGCCAAGGCGAGCTGGGCGATGGCTGAGGGCCAGCTAGCCCAAGCGTACATCTTCAGAAGAATGTACGACAAGCCTATCGAGCATTGTGACCTCTCCATCCAAGTCGAGTCGGAAACCGAGGAAATGAAGACAGGGGCATGGTTCCCACACTTTACGACGATGCGGAAATCGGCTTGCCTCTTGATGTTACGCCGTCCGGATGAAGCCTTGGCACTGATTCAGAACCTGCTCGAATTTCGAGAGCGAGCGCTGGGAGATGAGGACGGCAATACGTGCAGGTAAGTGGGTTTTTGGCGATCCATCGTGCCTGGTGCTGACCCGATACTTGGGTTTACGAAGAACATGTATCTAACGGGAATTCATCTCTACGTTGGGCATGGCCTCGGAGGTCAAAGCCAATATCATGGTCCGCATGCAGCGCTATGCGAAAACCTTCGCGCTGTATCAGTCCACCCTCGAAAACTTCAAACACACGGTTGGCGAAAATCACCGGCAGACCGCGCAGATCAAGGTCAAGCCCGCGACCCATTATGCAAGGGAGAAAGACCCGGAAACAGCTAGGTGAGTCCTGACGCGAGAAGGCGTTTGGAGGGGCTCTGCTATCACCTGTTTCCACGAAGGAAATTGCTGGGTCAAGCGCTCGCCAGCCTCGGAAATACGAAGTATTACCAGGCAGAGGTAGTACGGACATTGCTCGTGGTTGCCAGATACCATTGCGATCTTGGCAATAGCTTTGCGGCCGGTAGCACAATGAAGGTCGCCAAGGAGCTTTACAAGAGGTTCGTTTCCAGCTACGACAAGGTGGAAGATCTGGTAGAGGGTAGCCTCGATGACATTGTGGGAAACACACCACACTATTGGTAAGCGGAACCGCTGACGCCAGACCATTAGTAGGCATAAAAGATGGACTTTACATGCTCTGTTCTGAGAGTGCTCTCTTTTGGAATTTGAAAATACCTGTATAGTCACACCCGACACTTCTTTCTGGCCGAGTCCTTATTAGTCGCAGATCCTGAGGAAGGGGTGAGCCGCACTGAGGGTTGCCTGAGCCAAAGTGAGTCCTCGGCTATACTTACCGTGACCATAAATTTGGCGGTGTGGTTGCAAGGGTACGATCATTTGCCCAGTTTTGTGAAACAAGTCCACTGTACGTAACCGTCGCTTTCACCACGTAACTACCGTTTCTCTTTTCCATTCGAGAAATCACCGTTAGCGGGTTCATTGAAATTTCGAATTAAATGCTCTCTATTAAATGTCGCAGCCTACACCAAAAGAGGGGTTAAGACAAGGCAGACAATCTAGGGTTGGTGATCAGAAGACTGGTTGTTAAAGCAAGTAATCACCGACAAAGGGATACACTTGTCACTGTAAGCCGTTGCTCTATATGCACAGGCAAGCTAGACAGTAGAGCACAGATGAACAATGTATTGACTTGTGTGAGGAACCATGATTCCTCACTTCCATCGTGGTCACGATGAAGGTATCTATACTAGGCCTCTGGATCTAGTAAGGCATTGTCAACTGCAGGCATCACGAAGAACACACAAGGTGGTGGCTGAACCACGCGTTCCAGCCGGTCAGGTGACGCCGGAGCGGCTTAGTCAGCGGGTAATAGTTGGTAGTCAATTGTAATTTTATTGCAGGATCGATCGATTAATTGCGAGTGTTCAATTGAAATGCGGTCGCAAATGCGACCGCGGATGCGACAGGCCATTCCGGCGCCGGCGGGGGTTAGGGTTATTCATTGCCGGAAAAGTGGGTTACTGTGCCCCTCCTCCAGCATAATAAAGACTAGCGCGATAAGGGGTCCACTGTTATGATTCTGGAGCGTTCTCTGCAAGGGGATAACAGTGGACCCCTTGTCACCCTAGTCTTTATTATGCTGGAGGAGCACATGGAGATGGTGGCTCTGTGCACAGAGACATTCTCAACCAAAAAAAAAACACCGAAAAGACATGGCCAAAAAAAAGTAACAAAAGACATATCACAGTTATGTTTAGTTCATATTTTTTGGTGGTTCCGCTACAGGAAGAGGCCCTTATTATAGCGAAATTGGGATATTTTATTTTATTTCCGCTGATAGATCATGTTTCGTGCGCACCCTCCCAACCCCTGATTCTCCCCCGGAGCTGGGCTGATGTGGGGTTGAGCCCTCACTCGATGAGACAGGTACTTGGTGTGGAAATAACGTGGGAACCTAATGTGAGATATCAATATAGTGGGGGACATTCATGCACCGCTATGTCGAACGTCGAGCCCATTATCATTCTGGCAACACGGTTGTACCTGAGACATAGGAACTGCTGAGATAAGGGGGTGAAATCTTGTAGCCGTGACATGCAAGACGTACATATTAGGTAAAGAGGCTTCCCTCATGAGTGCTTTGATGTGTGCTCTGATGTGTCTTTTGGTACGTGAATGTACGTGCATATTGGTTAGCTCAGCGGATGCATGTTGGTCACCTGGAGCGAGACAAATGCGGAAAAGGGGACTGAATAGTCTAGTCGCTGAAGCCAGACGAGCAGAACCTCGCACAATTGGTCACTAAGAACTGTCTTTACATCATGATTTGAAGCCGGCGACGGAGGTCCGGGCCAGCATGCGCTGTGTTGTCAGGGTTGAGGAGTCGGTGAGTACTGGGGATTGATGCACACACACCCAGCAGCTCCTGTGGTGTTAGAGAAGATGAGGCTGAGACCACGGCCATGTGTTATCGTAAGGGATCTAATAAACAGGCCACGGTACGGGGAATGGGATAGTTACCCCGCCCAGTCAACATCACCACGAGAGAGTTTACCCAAATTTATTCTGCTTTGCCACGATGTCAGGTTCGTCTCACATGACCGCAACACCACCCTCGGGTCGAGAGAATAGCAGCACTGGAGCAACATTATCCCTCACCAAGACGGATTGCAATTCGTTCAGCATGGCTCGATGGATGGCACAAGAGGCTCATGATGAGCCTTGGATTCCACTGCGGGTGCACAAGAGCGGAGCTTCTCCGGGCGTGGAGAGTAATTGTAAGCAGAAAGAAAAACGATGAGAGTTTATTCTAGATACGGAATGCTGACGAGGAGAACTCCACTTTTAGCTACCGGAACAGTTCACGGGGCAGACGTGTCCAGGTTTGGAGTTTCTGCCAAGGGGGGCAAGCCGGAGTGATGAACTGGCCTTCGATAAGATGGAGAGCGCAACTGTTATTTAGGTGGTTTAGGTTGGGGAGTTGTCTATCGGGGCGAGAGTGCTGAGCATAAATGCGAGATGGAATGTTAAAGCCTACAGGCGTTTGTTGACATACAACGGTGTGAGTAGTAAAAGTTGCGCGAGCGGAATGATGATGTACCAGAAAGGCGTGATCATTGCTGTGTGGGAATAATGTGAAACCTCGTCGCTGTTGTTCAAAAGGACATGGAATTGTTGTCTACATTATCGATGTTTCGCACCGAGTCGTATCAATACATCACTTCCTACTCCGTGGCTTGCCAGCGGGATATCGGCAACGCGCTCCCCAACCCTTCCGGATGCATATCGAGCAGGGAGATCTTCGATCACAGGCCTGCCCCCTCTTGCTGCATTCAGTACATTTGTACCGGCTGTGGAGAATATTTTTCTGGACGGGAGGCGCAATATTGGTAGCCGTCGTGGCCAGCTGGTCCTCGGTTTCGGTCGCTATCGGGTGCCCCTGACGAGAAGTCGGTCGTAGTTCCCGACCGATGACTGCTGGAGGGGTATCGGGCGTCGACCGGAGTCTCTTTTTGGGCCTTGGTCGGGGAGGAGGCCGGGGTTCGAACGCGAGCTCGTCTGACCACGAGGAGGAAGACGAGGAGGAAGTTCTGTCGGCGGGTCGCTTTTCAGCTTGAAATTCGGGCTCATAGCTGGGCAGTAAGGGCCGCGTTGACTCGGCGTGTTGCATCGGGGTGGGTCGCGAGATCTCCAGGTCAGGAGGCGGTACTGGCGAGGGCGGTGCACTCGACAGCGTGGAGGAGAATGGGCTGTCGGCCGGGGCAGAGTCGATGGGGGCGTCGAACGAAGGTTGGGCTGGCGGAGAGGGAGAAACCCCGCGAGTTAGGGGCCCGAGGCCCGATGGGTCGCTCGTGGGGTGGTACTTGATGACGATGCCCCCTAGGGCAAACAACTCACGGTCCGGGACGCCGAGACAGGGCTTCGCCCAGTGCCACGCACTGGCCTCTGGGACAGAGGCCAACAGCATGTTGAGACAGGCGGCATGCTCGTCGACGAAGCGTTGATCCGCCTGCTTATACTCGACGACGGCGGCATGCAGCCGGTCGCGCATGGCCGTGCTAGCCTCGCCTCTTTGTCGCTCTATGTCATCAATCTTGTCCTTGATGGCGGCGATGAAATCCAAGGGCGACGGGGCAGCGTCCGCAGCATGATTGACAGGAGCGGGGGAGGGGCGGCGCGTGTGGTCCTGGTCCATTGTTGACACGGCAGGACACGGAGGTCCAAAGAGCACATGGGGGTCCGGAAATCGCCGGCTCAGCGAATGGGCAGGAAATATCGCCAGAGCAAGAAGAAAGACCACGATCGTGGCAGGTGTGCAGAGGGGGGAAAGAAACGAACAGAATGCAGACCGTTCGCTGTTCGCTTTCTTCCGGAGGAGGAGGAGTCGGCAGTCACGCCAAGATGATCCCTGCCTCACCGAAAAAAGACCTTGTCGAGGAGAGAGGAAAATGTTGGCAAGGACCGGGGTAGTGCCGGGGTGATCCAACTCCCCTGCCACACACTCGGAGGGACCCGGAGTGCCGACAAGTGATGACAAGGCTCCGGGCTTCGTCCTCTTTTTCCGGAGCTTCTGCTGTCATCGTTTCCTCGCAACACAAGCAGATTCCCGCACAACGAAGTCCATTTTCCCGCTTGTTCACGGAGCAGGAAAAGACTGGCGCATTCAGCATTCTAATACTTCTTATCTGGCTGGGACGACATCGACTCCGAGTCAGGATGGCTAAGATCAAAATGCCCAAGAAGCCTCCACCGCCTCGTCGGCCTGCGCGGCGACCCGTCGTGCCCCCCCAGCAAACCACCACCACATCTTCAAAAGAGTCCGTTGCCGTTTTCTTTGTATTGTGATGTCTTGCTCATTTTCTTGCCGCTGTCATCGCCCACAACCCGTCGAGCACACTGCCCTTCCTTGACCATCGCCATCATGGCACTAATACCTCCCCCAAAGGTGCTGTTTAGGCATCGATATTGGTTCCCACCGATCGCGAATCTGTATCTGGGCCGACGGCTCCGAGATCGTCGTCGAGAACAAGTACAGCCACAATCTCGACACCACACACTACCCCGGCGACTTCCCCTCGGCGCTCTACGTGTTCGACGACGACACATCCCCCACCGCCGACAATGTCTACCTCATCGAAGGCGAGGATCCGAACCGGCTGTCCGTGTCAGCCAAGTATGTCTTCTACGCGCTCACCGACACCAAAGACGCGCTGCTCGAGCAGTACCCTCCCGTGCACCACCTTGTCGCCAGGAAGAAGGACCCCGTATTCAAGGCCAAGCTTCGAAACGCCATGGTCACGCTCCTCTCCGTCCTGCGAGACCGCGCCCTGGCCGTGTGCCGAAGCAAGAAGCTGCAGGTTGCCAAGATCGGATTGACCATCCCCGTGCAATGGACGCTCGAATTTGAGGAGGTGTACCGCGAGCTTGTGTCCGAGGTGTTCGAGATTAACCAGGATGCTATCTACTTCTTCACCGAGACCGAGGCGTTGGCGAGGTATCTGTTCAAGTATCATGCAGCGCAGATGGATCCGGACGGCGAGCACAACGCCGTCTTATTTTTCGACTTCGGGGGACATAATATGGTAGGTATCTGGCTTGTCATCTAAGTTTTATTCTCAAAATACTGACGGCGCTGTTAACAGAATGGTTGCGCCTTTGGGGTCGCTCGGGATTTGGAGAGTCCAGAGAGGAACAGCTTTTACCGTGTTGGAAAGAAGTTTGGTGAGCGCTCTTGCTTCGGTCTTTTACGTATCGTTGTTCACTTCCTGCGCGTATCTTTTTTCTTCTTCTTTTCAACAGACACCACTGACAGCCCCTCTGTTCTTAGGTGCCGGAGGCGGCTCTGAACAGTGGGAACACCACATCAGCGAGTGGTTCGTGGACGCCTGGTATGGTATGAACTTTTCCATAGCGCCCCCGCAGCACCGTGAAGACTTCCTTTCTCGATTCCGAAAGCAAAAGGGCAAGAAGGCAGAGCTGCGCGTGCCTATCAGCGCCATCTATGCTCGACCTGATAATGGTGCCCCATGCCGAGTTACCCTGGGAACGGAAGTCATCGAAGCGAACTGGCGAAAGGCTTTGAGCCGACCTCTCGAGACGGCAAAGCGTGAGATCGCGAGGCTGGTTAGTATGGAGAAGAGTGGATGTGTGACCACACCGGTCGTTGTTGTTTCGGGAGGCTCGGCGCGTAACCCAGCCGTCAAGTCACAAATGATGGCTCTCTGCAAGGAGAGCGGCATCCCTGCTGTTTTCACTGATGATTTTGATGTCAGCATTGCATACGAGTGAGTTATCATTCCGCTCCCCCC
>Ga0247760_1000857_pt1 | contig 31133 bp, 32 predicted proteins | sample UWRJL171409R4_FD_179936 | JGI IMG/M metagenome (GOLD analysis project Ga0247760, IMG submission 179936) | Plant litter microbial communities from Arlington Agricultural Research Station in Wisconsin, United States - UWRJ-L171-409R-4 | ecosystem: Environmental > Terrestrial > Plant litter >... | reverse complement strand
CACGAATCTCACCGAGCCGAATCTCACAACTGTCTCTGTCGGAGAGGGGTTTACCCATACCAAAAAGCAAATAAACCCAGTAGATGATATAATCCCGTAAAATCGGCATTGACCTTCTGGCAATGACAATAACATGCCCAACCTAAACTTACAGCTATGATGCACTTTTCCCTGCCTAGGTGTACCTTGCCTTTTCCCACTCCCACCAGCCAACCAATCCATGGGTATATAAACAAGAGCCGAACAAATAACCCCCCCCCCAAAAAAAAAAACCTATACTCCAGTCCCTTTCCCCGATGCGATGACCCCCTCCCTCCCCAAACATATTGTTCCCTAACCGGTATCTAAAACTGAAAAAGATAAAATCAAGCATAATTCCTACTAACGTCCACCTGTGACGCCAAACCCGCCGTAAAAGTGCAATGACTGACATCCATACCCACCCCCTCTCTCACCGCCCCCCACACCAGATTCCTCGCCCACAGCTCCCTCTCGCTAGCACGTGCGTGACATCTTGCACTGATTACGGTGCTGCAAGACCCCGCCGGCATAGCCATGGGGTTTCCGACCGGCTGGCCATTGACCAGCGCAGCGGGTGGTGCGCGGCGGAAGCCGAGGCCGACAACGGCGATGGCGAGGGCGACGAGAACTGACAAAAGAGCAAGGAGGGCGGTGGAGGAGAGTGAGAGGGTTGTCAGTGTAGTTATTGAGTCGGCAGACGAGGCATCAGACACGGGGATGTCGGATAGGCGGAGGGAGGTGACGAAGAAGCTTTGGCTGAGGAGGAAGCCGAGCGCGGCGAAAATGGTGAGGAGAACCCAGGACGTGGGGCGGGGAAGGGTGAGATATAGTGAGACGGTTTGGGCGCCTTCGGGATCGGCCGATACGCGAAGGGGTCGGGGAGAGCCGACGGCAAAGAGGGAGGATTCGTGTGAGAGGTGGTAGGCCGAAAGGATGGCGTTGGTTACGAGGTAGAGGGCGAAGAGAAGGATTTGTGGCAGGGAGGTGAGAAGGGCGGCAGCAGCGTCGGGTGTGGCGGCGGGGAGTGGAACAATCGTATAAGGCGAGGCGGAGCCAAATGGCGAGAGCCGTGTGCTTGGGTCTGAAAGAAGGGCGATGGTGAGGGCTGTCGCGGCGAGAGCGGTGAGGGAGGCCCAAGCCAGAATAGCGATGAGCCATCGCGGGAGAGACGGCGTTTGGAACCAATAGTGGTCTCGGGGCAGCCAGTATTTAGCGGCATCTATGCCCCATCGGCCCTGCCAGACGTCCTTTTTAGACAAAAGGCAGCAGCCGCGTGTCGTCGTGTCGGGCTCCCGGAGGAATGATGCAACAGCATCGCCGAGCGTTGCGAGCGGCTGGAACGAGCCGTTGAAGAGAACGGATGCAATCAGAACAACCGTCATCACGTTCAAGAGGATAACAGCGCCGAGCAGCGGGCCGTTCATGCTGACTTCACATGCTTGCTGGCTTGCTCTCTGAGCAAGGCAGTACTTGATGGAAGAACGATCCAGGGGAAGATCAGCAATGCTATTGCCGGTGCCATACTGCGAGAGCGACGAACTTGCCCCCGAGGTTTGTATGAGTGAGTTAATCGGTGAGTTGATATTAGTGATTACAAGGGCCGCGTTGAATGTTGTCGAAAAGGCGCCCCCAAACTCTTGGAAGCACTCTGATGTGGTAAGGTTGGTCAACTCGCCGCGGGTTGCCTGCTGCTGAAGAGACAAAATGTCGATGCGGCTCAGCGAACCGCTGTTGTTCGATGTGTCGTTGCTGAACTGCGCGCCACTCAGGAATGAGTCGCCGACTACAATAATCTTGTAGTCGAGTGCCGACTGCGACGTGAACACAACAGCATTGTAGATAATCTGGGTGAAGGCTGCCGTGACCAAGATGGCAACGGCAAGCACAGTTCGCCCACTCTCAATGTGTGCGAGGTTCCGAAAGGATGGAATGCCAATGTCCAGCCACCTTTTCCTGAAATGCGCCACTGCGATCTCTGTCCTCGTAGGACTGCTGAGCACCTGGAAGGCGTAGTTCGCCCCGGCCAGGAGGACCACAACCAAAATGTTGACGGCGGCGTGCAAACCCCAGTTGATAGCCGATGCCTCGGCACAGGACCCTGTGTAGATGATTGACTTCCCAGCCGCCACAAAGCCTTTTGAGATGGCAACGACCAGGCATACAATCCCAGCCACCAGGACGACGAGTGACAACAGGGCATTAAGAGCAATGCCTGCCCGCCACCCAATTAGCAACCTCCGCCATCCCTTTGACCTCTTCTCGCGAGAGCCCGGCAGGATGTGTCGCTGGTCCTCATCGCCGCTCCACTCGTTGAATGACTCCAATCGGCTCACGGTGCCATTGATGTCGCGGAACCCTTCAAACTCGGCAACCCTTGACTGGTGCGGCCGGTGTTGGTGTGCAATGTCGACGCCTCGCTCCCCAAGCTTGCCCCCGTTGCGCTTCCGTCGTGCGACCGATTCGGGCGTCTCTCCGCGAATGTAGTTCTTAACGTAGTCTGGTATTATATCCTGTTCGATCGAGTTCTCATCGTTATCCCGGAGCCGCTTTGGCTGCCATGTAACTGGGCGGATTGGGGCCGTGTTGGCCGTATCACTCGATACCTCAGTCTCGCTGGCGATGCTCTGAAACGGCCACTGCACTGTCTGCCTCCCTTGTCGGGGACGGCGCTGCGGAGGCGTTGCGCCCTCATCGAGGACTCTGGTCTTGATCAGTTCTTGTTTCCCTCGAGTACCTTGAACTACTGAGTACAAACCTCGTCACCTGCTGCACCTCGCCGTTCTCGTCCCAAGTGTACCGATACGTCGACGGCCCATGTTGTGCTCGAGGTGGGATGACTACCTCCATCCCGTCGGCTCTGACGCCTTGTCAAGCGGTGAAGTGCTGGATGACATGCCACTCGGTGTCAAGCTTTCTGTCAACTCAAAATCTAAAACGCCTCCTAGGAGTCATAGACACTAGACAGATCGTCATGACAGCTTTAGCAAGAGGGAAAAGATAGGACGACCAGGAAGATGGGGCAAAGGTGTGGCCAGGGGAGGGTATGATTATGTATTAGGGTAGTCTGAGCAATTCTCTCGTCAGGTTCCTGTAACATCCAACAGTAAGACGGCGGCGCCTCTCGGCGCTGGTCACTGCTACTGATGAGCAAGGCAGGGGTTGGGGAGGGGGAGGTGACGGGAGTGATTGCCCCGCCATGACCCTTCACTCAACCCTTCACTCCAACATGTGGAGGCTGGAGCCCGACATGACGAAAGCAACCCAACCCCCATGTTCTCTGGTTGCCATCCCGCTGCCGGCCTGCCCAATCACGACTCGCATGAGCGCTGACTGGGGTGTCTATAATAAGACGTCTGCTATGCAAGTCCGTTTCCCAGGGCTCTTCCCACCAATCACAAAGTGTTTCGCAATGCCGGCTGTCCAGTGCCAGACACAAAACCACCTGTTTTATGAGCGACGGAGCTTTCTTCAAGCTTTGAAGGAGCTTTCCCTATCGATCGGCCCGTTTCCGAGTCGAGCGCGACCACTTGGTCGGCCTTCAAGAAAAAGTGAGTCGGCAGCCATCGCCAAAGAGTTGGACATCACGACAGACAGAGAGGCTGGGTCGCATCCTCGGCGGCGAATGCCGACAAGCTGCCGGCACTCGCTGCGTGCCACCGGATTGTCGGCTAGACCGGCGGGCTGGCAGGGTTTCAGACTCGAAATAGTCCCGCTTCTGCAGCTTCTTTGCAGCTTGCATCGGGAAGGCCAAGTTCCAACCGCCGACCTTGATAACCCAAATGACGGATATGTGCGATGCACCACGACTGCGGGAGCTTTCTTTAGAAATCGCGCAATGACGTTTGTTCTGGGGAAAAGCGTTGATCGGAATCGCGTTTCCACGGTGGACTCGCGCTGGGTCGAACCCATCGAGCGAAATCCGTGGCGTGGGCAGGAATGAAATTAGCCAGGTGGGCTCTTTTCTCAACGTTTCCCTTGACACGGGTGTGAAACGCTTCGCTTCCTTGCGCTGTTGACTGGCGAAAGCCTCCCCCTCGCAGCGGCGCAGCGGCCCAAACTCCAGAGGGTGTTCGAAGGGCGTCCGAGGGCCTGGATTCAAGCCGCTCGCCGCTCAAATCATTCATGCCGCAAGCCTGGGAAACGTGGACGACCTCGTGGCCATCCCCAACGCGGCCTTGACAAGTCATCCAAAAGTTGGGTCGCCATCTTTGGTCGCCGTTATGCAGCGCGGGGAAAGGTTCGTTGCTGGGTTGGGTTTCCAGGCGTTTCAGGCCTGGGTTTTTGACACCAGCGAAGGTTTGTACCTGGTTGCGAACCGATTGCCGGTAATGGGCACGAAACAGGTACCGAATATGACAGGACGAGGGAAGAGACTCCGCCTCTCCACCACGCCGCGATGCATTGAAGCTTGGCGGGCTTCTTGGACCAAGAAATTTGTGTTGTCCTTTGGGAAGTTATGGGCTGTCGGGGAATTATTACCTCAGCCCTCAGTCAGACCCACAGGAGGTCGCAAACTTGGCTGACTGGTGGTTATCGGGCGCCCGGCCAATCGAGAATGGACAGTGGGTGAACATGTTCGCCTTCTCCGCAGTCGGGAGAATTCGAATCGGCGGTGATGCGGCGCAGAACCTGGAGTGCCTACTCGTCGTAAAGCTTCCTCGTTAGCTAAGACAGGAAGGTGAAAACCACACCTCGCAGACATCCACAATCGCTAAATTCCCGGTTGCGAGCGATTCCCAAGTTTCTGATTGTCGTGGGCAATTGGTATTTCCCGGTTGTGTTTCTTTAATTGTCCAGCCAGAGAGATGCCTCGTCTTTTGCCGGATCGCTCCCTGATAACCGCTGTTTGATGCTCATGACATCCTCGTCGGTCAGATCACCTGTTTCTCCAAGTGCCCAAAGCTCGTACCGTCCCTTGATTTCCGATCGACGTGGGTCTTTGGGTCGCCACCAGGAACGAACTACTAACCCTAACCCTCACCCCCACCACTCACCTGGGCCTCACCTTGGGCTCACCTCGGTGTAGTACATCCCCACCAAACACGTAGCTTCCAAGCATCCATTCACATCCCACATCCCGAATCCGCAACCAAGTCACAGCGCTACAACCCACCAACCCAACCCATCCCCACGAAGACGCCATGGATCCCTACTCTGCCGAAGGCGAGCTCATCAACATCCACAACCACTTCCACCAAGGCCAATACCAAGAAGTGGTCGACTTTGACACGTCGGCGCTCTCTCCCGAAAACGCCCTGCCGGCTCGCGTCCTCCAATTGCGCGCCCGCATTGCCCTTGGCCAGGCCGACGATGTGCTCGCCGAGATCAAGGGGGAGACTAGCGAGCCCGAGCTTGAGGCCGTGGGCGCCCTCGCTCAACAGGCGCTCGGCCAATCGGACGCGGCGGTGAAGACGGTCGAGAAGCTGGCCCAGGACGTGGCCGATAATGTGACAGTGCAGATCCTCGGCGGGACGGTGCTGCAGACCGCGGGGAAGTCGGAGGAGGCGCTCGCGCTGCTGTCGCAGCACCAAGGGAGCTGTGAGTTCCATTTGCGAGGCTACATGCAGCCATGTGCTGGTAGGGAAGGTGATATGCTAACGGGCAACAAGTGGATGCTGTTGCACTCATTGTCCAGATACATCTGCAGAAAAATAGGAACGATCTTGCAGTCAAGGAGGTTGCGGCGGCGAGGAGGTGGGCCCAAGATAGCCTGCTGGTCAACTTGGCAGAGTCATGGGTTGGTTTGAGACTGGTGGGTTATCTTCTCTGACGGCTTGGTTCTATTTTGCAAGATACCCATGCTAATATTGTTTGACTACAGGGCGGTGAGAAGTACCAACAGGCGTTCTACGTCTTCGAAGAACTCGCACAAGCGCCGGCAACCTCGTCGGTACGGAGTCTGGTCTCACAGGCAGTTGCAGAGCTTCACCTCGGTCGGACAGAAGAGGCGCAGTCTGCGTTGGAACAAGCGCTCGCGAAGGCGCCCGAATATACTGAGGCTATTGCCAACCTGTTGGTGTTGAGTGTGGTCACTGGAAAGGATCCCAAGGAGTTGACTGCGTAAGACACCTCGGTCACGGAAGAGTTCCTCAAGCTAACACGTATTTTTTATAGGTCGTTGGAGAAGGCCAACCCCAAACACCCATTCCTCACAGACCTGGCGGAGAAGAGCGAACTATTTGACAAGGCAGCAACTAAGTACAAGGCCAAGGTTGGCGCGTAGATATGCCAATTCATGAATGGATAATGACTTGACGGTGGTTTGGAGCCAAAAGCGCGGGGTATTAAACTAGGGCACAGCAATCTGTGCTGTGAATTGCAATAGAGTGGGCAGCCTTGATATCACTCTCGGGCTGACTTGTGCAACAGACTTTCCATGTTCCCGGTGACGAGTAGAGTGCTGGTCCGCCCTGGTCCGCAATTCGGCCTGTCTGTTCCCCACGATGCAGTGTTACCTACTATGGGTTCGTGGCTTGTCCACCACACCGACTACTCGTTGGCCTAGAAGGTCGAACAACCTAAGCCTCACTCTCTCGAATGGAGCCCAAGGCTAACCACTTATCCGTCCCGCATTTTCGGGTTCTCCATTTTACTGAGGGCTGTATGTTACGCTTCATCTACGCGTACCACTCACCCAATAGGGTACAGCACAGCCGTCTAGTAGCCAGGCATGTGGTTGAGGCATGTTCCCGATATCAACTCTGCATCCGGAAACGGAGTGTTTCCGAGGCATGACGTGGGTAGGTTGGGCAGTAACCAAGATTATATAGGCTTCAGAAACCATCCATCATTCGTCAGAGATATGGTATATGCCTTTTCGACGACCGTCTGCGGGGCTGCCAATGCTCCCGATAGCGTGCCACACATACACCCGAGAAGGAACCGTCCGACATATCCCCTCACGAATGTCCCCGAGTCGTTCGTCAGCCAGCGGTGCGAGGACCGACCACAAAGTGTCATTCTCATCATGCCATCCACCATCTCTGCCCTCGTCAACCTCATCAGCCTCACTTTTCTCCTCCTACAGCACACTCTTGCCCTACCCCTAGCCATCTCACCATCCAGCCCTCCCGAAATCCAACCTTTTCCGAGCACGACCACAACCACACTCAATATCCTCCCTCGAGACCCAGAGCCGACCGACAACTCCCCCTCCCCCGCCATCCTCGCCACCATCATCATCATTTCCATCCTCGCCGTCCTCGCCTCAATATATTTCCTCCTCAACTACCGCGTCTGGATCATTGACAACGCAGCAGAAAGAGGACGACTTAGAAAACGCGCCGCGGCAGTCGCGGCAGCGCAGGAGGCGGCGCGGGCTGAGGAGGAGTTTTCGGATTATATCTATGCGAGGGGGTGGGAGGCATATCAGTGGGATGTGTATCGTGCTGAGTTGGAAGGGTGGAAGAGGTGGGTTATGCAGAGGAGGACGAAGGCTTGGGGTTGGGGTTAGGGGTAGGGGATAGGGGGGGTTTTCTATATTTGGGGTAAGGGTCAAATCAAGAGCAGCGGTTGTTATGGCTGGGCTAAACTTGGTTTGGTGGTCAGGGTCGGAGATGCGGTGTTTGTTTAGTTGCCTAGAGATGGTGAGAGTGGTTTGTTTTTACCTCTGCTCTCACCTGGGCCACGGGATCTGTTTTCTTCACAGAGGGTCTTGGTTTCACGATATGCATTGATTGGTGTTGGCGAGGAAAGGGAGACAAAGGGGCGGGGCCCTCTGTCTGACTTCAAGACCTGAATCCCCTTGTTTCTCTTTGTTTTGGTTGATTTTTCTTTGTTGGGTGCGGGTGACAATCCTGTTATTCAGAGGTTAAATACATTGCTGTCTCGTGTCCACGTTACGAAGTATGGCATGGAACTTAACCTCTCGTCACTAAATTACTTACAAACTACATGCCATGGAGGGATCGGCATTGCTCTCTTCCTTCACTGCTCTGGGAGCGGTCTTGGGCGCTGCCTTTGGCACGGTTAACGCCTCCACAGCATCCATGTCTCCGACTCCGACTTCCGAGCCCGTGATTGTCACCGGTGGTATTTATGATGGCGAATCGGGCGGGGATAGCAACAAAGCAAGCTTCGGTTGGGTTATCATGACGGTCATTAGCTCACTCTGGGCTATCATGATGACTTTTCTGTGGTGGCGTTTGAGGGGTCAGGTTCATGTTCTTCGCGAGGAAAAGGGAGCCAGGGAAGAAGAAATTGAGAAAAACAGAGCGTGGGAAGTCGCAAGGAGAAATCCGTCTCCAACGGTACGCTCGGTGGGCAGGATTTGGCTGGTCTGAGATGTCCATCTTTTTTTGTCCGTCATTTTGGTCGCGATTTCGCACCCAGGGAATTCATGAAAGGGTTAGGGTTGTCCCGATCCGGGGGATGGCGCCGATAAATGCTCATCGGTCCCGGTTCCGTCTGACTGCATTTCACTCCCATCGGCATCCTCCCGGACGCCGGGTTAGTGGGAAACTGCATGAAAGCTCGGGCGGCGACACAAACAATATCATGATCATTCTGGGGAGCAGCGCTACAGACAAGAAGATGCGGGGCGGCGACAATGCCTTGTTCCAGGCATGCAAATCTCAGCGGGGCCTCGAGCCTTGAAAATCTGCCCGCAAGCTGTCGCCACCCGCGCGGCCTCACCCGGGCCCCTTCACCGACTTCCGCCAACTTTGTCTGCAGCGCTTTTTTTCTCCCCTCTGGGACAAGGCTGGGCGGACACTACGCAATCGTGCTTGAAACAAACTTCCACCGACTAGAGCAAACTGCCGGACCACATGCGAATCAGCCGGTCACACGGACAACTCACACTCACCCTACGCGCCCCTAGCTGGCAGGTGCGGTGGACACATACCTAGACTCACCCGTCGGAAACAGGCAGCATGTCGCCTTGTCACCAGCTTATCTGCCTGTCTTCATCGCACTTTCCTGCTCACATCCCGAGGGGCCGGAGCTACCTGTTTACATACTTATTGGTGCCTTGCATGTTGCCAAGATTGAAGACATAACCAGCGGCCTGCCTCGCGTTGTATCCTTAAGCAGATGCACCCCCTACTATCCACTCTTGTCACCGACACCTCTTGAAATCACACTTTGTCGCAATTGTCTTAGTCTAGATTGTCTTGTTTGTCCTGTTTATTGGCATACGTACGACAATCTCCAACTTGTGAGGTTGCCTTCGGCCGCCTTTGCACGTCACACTTCGTCTCCTCCGTCTACCACACGATAACAACACCAAATCCGCTGTATCTCTACCTCTACCTACCATGGACACTCCCAGTGCCAAACCACCGGCCACGGCGCGACCCCATCTCGGCGACCGCATTAACATCGCCACCAGACCCGCCCACGCTCGTCTAAACAAGTCTATCCTCGAGCGTCTCCCCCGAGCCCTCCCTCCCTATGCCGCGAACCCGTCTATCTACGCCTCGGGGCTCCTACACATTGCGCCCATCTACCTCGTGTTCGAGTCTCTCTGGCATAACTTCGTGAGAGACGGCGACGATGCTCCAACAAGCTCTCCCTTCCTCGACTCCGCCGAGCTGTTACACTTTCCCTCGTCTGAGTCTCATACCCCGCCTCCCGCTAGTCTACCAGACTGCCCTCCCCACGTCCGCACCGCTCTGACCAACCTCTACCTCCCCACCCTTCTCCGTTCACCGTTTCTCCACGCCGATCTCCGCGCTATCACAGGTTGGTCGCAAGCCGAGGTCTCCACCCAGTTACGCCTCGCCGCTGCCTCGGGTCGCCTAGCCCACTTCCTCGCTCACACTAAGCGCTCCGTTTCCCACAATCCCCATGTTCTACTCGCTTATGCCTGGGTCCTTTACATGGCTCTGTTCTCGGGAGGGCGCTTCCTGCGGGCGACACTTGAGGAGGCACCTCCCGCATTCTGGAAAGCCAAGGCCGACTCCGTCGCGCCCTGTGGTTGCACGTGCTACCAACCTGCCGGGGGGAAGCTGCCGCTTTCATTCTTTCGTTTTGCAACGCCCGAAGATGGGGAGGACCTTAAACGGGAGTTTAAGCGTCGCCTGGTTGAGGTGGAAGAGACCTTGAGCGATCAGGAGATGGCCGAGGTGGTACAGGAGGCCATCTGTGTCTTTGACAACATGGTGCTTCTGGTTGGACAACTGGATGGTGTCTGTGGTGGTGATGCTTCGTCTGGGGACACGTCACCCAGGCCTGTCGACGAGGGGTGGGTCGCCGCGCTGCTCCCTAAGTTCTTGGGCGGAAGGACCAGGGATAGCGTTGCCGTGGCAAAGGAACGGGGGGTGAAAGAGCTTCCAAAGAAGGTTTGGAAGAGGGCACACAAAGCCGGTAATCGAGCAAGGGGACTCGACGGTACGGGGAACGAGGAACAGCTCGCAGAGGAGGTAAAATTGACGGAGCCCGCAGAGGAGATAGCCACCACTGATGACATCGAAGTAAGCCACGAGAAGTCTGTCCATTTTGGCGTGGACACCAAGGGAGGCATGGAAGATGAGATTGGAGCCTTCGACGGCAGTCTCCGTTTCGCGTCGTGTCCATCCGTGCGGAACGCCGCAGTGCTTGTTGGCCTCCTTGGCGTGGTTTGGGCGCTCGGTCGCCTTTCCAAGTGATATTTCCCTTTACTGCTGGAAGACGTTACGATAGGAATGACAATTTCTGGTTGGCTTGGGGAAATGGTTTCTGGGATCAGCAAAGGCGGTCTTTGGTATGGATGGATGGCGTGGCCCTGGGCCATGAGTGTGATGGAAGTATCACTGGGAAGCATTTGGTATTGACATTATTGGGTTGAGACAGGGACTCAGTTGGGAATACTTTAGAACGTCCAAGTTTACCCTCGGGTGTGCTTTTGGGCGTTGGGTGATATATGGATTCAGCCGTTGATTTGCTTGCAATGAATTGATAAGAAAACCCGCATCAAGCCTACAACCCGTGCCCAAGGCAAACTTGGATCACCAAGACCAGACAGTTGTGGTCTGCCACCTACCTGCCTCACTACGCTCTTCGTGAAATGCACAACACTAGTTGGGGCTCGAATGAATCTATTCTTCCGCCCGACTACTTAATCTAACATATCTCGCTGTTCCTCAGCATCGAAATCCACGGCGGGCTGCTGCCCATGTGCCAAACAAACCTCGCCTACCTGGCTGCTTTTGTTCCTAACAGCCCAAGATAGCAAGTAGCTGCCTACTGACTCTGAGGACCCAAAGTAGTTGTGCTTCTTGCTGAACCGACTAAAAAAGGACCAAGGGAATATGGTATGTCCGTACGCCATGCTCCTTCCAATCACCAAGAGAGTAAAACAAAAATGCTAATCCGACAATGCAAGGCAAACCTGTTTGTATGTATGCAGTGCATGAATGAAAGTAGCAGCGCTCCGAGACTGAGGCATTCGCTTGGGGAAGTCGTATCAAAAACGAAACAGAGGTCCAGTATGCCTGGGACCTGGGACCATATGGCTGATTGAGGGAGCCAGAACCAACATGCAAGAGCCGAAATGGCTCCGCTTCACCAATCATCATCTTCGCCGTCCCAGTCGCCTCTGTCACCATCCCACTTGTCACCAACGTCGGCCCAACCGCATCCCCATCTTCTTCCCTCACCCTCGCCACCAAGTCTCAAGTCCTTGGCTTCATCTCTTCCCTCCTTCCAGCAGCGGATGAGATAATCATCACCCAGCGTCACCAACCGTCCCTCGTTCGTCCACGTGAGAGCGCCGACCTCCTTGTCGTGGCCACGAACCAAAGGCGTGCCGCGTTTTACAAGAGGAACCGAGTCCGTTTGGCGGGCAAACAGTCCCGTCAAGCTATTAGAGCGCGTGAGGCCGCCCATACGAGACTCAAACCGAGCTGACGTACGCCTGGGAAGCTTTGCTGTCGTTTCGCCAACAAAGTACATCTCATCTTCGTTAGTGTTCCGCAGCGCGTCCTGGATCAAGTGCTCGTCGGTAGGAAACAAGACAGCGCAGCCGTCGCTACTGCCTACCGCTAGGAGCTCATCACGGCCGTTTGCAGCGGGACGGATGGCGGCCTTGACATAGAAGCTGGTAGCGTGAAACATGGGGTGCCGGAATCCGTAGAGAGGCCCGAGCCCCTCCTGCGCTGCACCGTGATGGAGACGGCGTCTGGGTGGATCCTGACCAGGACGGGCAGGGGTAAGTTCCGAAGCATGGCCGAGCACGAGATGGGCAGTGCTATAAGCATAGACAGTATTGTCTTTGCACAGCGCGTACAGTCGTGAGCCATCACCACCGAGAGTCATGGAAGAGATGCCGAATGGACGCCAAGCAACATGGTTAGGGGGCGGCGCGGTGAACGAGATGGGGATGCTGGTCTTGTGGTGACGGCTGTGGTGCATGGAACGGATGTCCCAAAGCTTGATGCTCGCATCAGCTTCACAGGCGGTCAAGAGTAAGTGCTCACGGCCAGGGGGCAGGAACTGGAGTGCTGTAACTGACACCTCACCGATGCGGCCAGGGACTTCACCGACTCTTGCGACATCGCCCGGACCGTCGGCTTGGGGTTTTGCCGTACCATCAGCCTGAGTTTTTGAAGGCCTGAGGGCGCGGGTATGGGCATCGTAGATGCTGTTTACAACACATCCCGGGTTGGGTGGTTTAGGCAAACGGTGATGCAGGTTTGCGTCGGAGCGGACGATGACATCCTGCACAGTACCCCCTCGGCATCGGAGATCCCAAATCTGTACACTACCATCACGACCGGACGTGGCGAGGACGCAACTCGATCCACGCCCAGGCTGGAAGCGAACCTGTTTCAAAGAAGCCGTGTGGTGACCCAGAACCGACACGGGCGTCTGTGTCATCATATCGATGACCTTGCCAGTCTGGTCACCAGAAGCCGTGGCGAGTAGGGTGTCGTCCTCGCAAAAGTCAAGGTCAATAATGGCGTTACCGTGTGCTTGGAACGACAGATGGATTTTGGAGAACTCCTTTTTGGAGTCAAGCAGTCGTACATATCCTTCCTCGTCGCCAACAGCAATCAAGCTGTTTTCTGCGGAAGGTTAGTCACCTCCCTTCAGATGGTCTTGACCAAAAGCACATACGATGGCAGGAAGTAGTACAGAACGGTATACTCCGCGGGGCGCCCTCATGGCTTGAGCACTCATGGACATCTTCAGGCCTGCTATAGAAGGTTGCCGTCCCAATTCTCCAATCTAGGAAAGGTTAGCTTGGCCCAGAAACGCTATGAACAAGTAAAACCTACCAGCCGCGGGATATCGCAACGTCCGGTGGCTGGCACCTGCTATACCCCCTGTCATTCTCTGAAAGAGCTGTCCTGTCAACCCTCGACGAGTTAGGGGCACTGGGTGTTTGTAGTTTGGTTCCGTTGGTGCATCCTCGTCCTCTGATGCCGAATCTTCAAGATCCAGGGACTCCTGTGTAGCGTTGAGAGCTCGGAGAGACTGGATTGGGCTTCGAAGTGCCGGTCTAGAGTCAGGTGTCTGCAGTTGTGGGGGCGAGGTATTAAGAGGTGACAGGAGCTGAGACGCTGAGCGGTCGGGAGTATGCTGGACCTTTTGCCGTTTCGGTCCTCGGCGGACAGGGAAATCATTGGCGCCATTTTCTTCCGAGATGGGTTTGAGCGGGCTTGAGGGCGTCTGACAGCGATTCAAGGCCGGTCCGGCAAGGTCTCGGAGTGCCTTGCGGGCGGCACTCGGTTTGGACGAGACACGGGATCGAGGCGTAAAGAAACGCTGAAACTTCCGAGGAGTGATGGAAGGGTTTCTTCGTTCCTTATTCCGGGGCTGTGATGTTCTCGGCGGCGAGGACAGCAGAGAATTACTGAGCATTGCGGAGCTCTTAGTGCCGGGTTGTCGTTTCTCTGACATTAGTATTGAGGCCGCTTCGGGAAGCGGCACACAATGGCGGGAGGGGAAGGGTAGGAGCAGGACAATGGCGAACAGATTGCCAGAGACAACGATTAAAAAAGAAGAATATAGTAAAAAGTAACAGACAAACGTTATACGCTCATGGCGCTGTACTTTGGGATATTGGAGCTGAGTGAGAATCTGGCGGGGGAAGCAACAGTGAGGAAGGTGAAGACGTCGATTGTGAGCAGGTGCGGGTTCCGCCTCCAAGCCGACCCGCAATGCTCGCTGCAAGACGCGGTCCCTGGTGCAATGAACGCGCTGGGCCAACACGGATTTAAATGGCTGCTAGGGTCTAAGCGGAGAGCTGTGCCTTTTCGAGCGCGATTGGAGGTGCTGATTGGCTGACACGTCTTCACCTGGCCAGCCGCCCACCAACCACCCAGCGACGAACGGCTGGCCCCACAGGTACAACAGGGAAGTACCTCCAAAAACCCAACCCCACATTCACTATCGATAACTATCTCCAAAAAAATTATCGGTGGGAGACGACAACCTCGATTCTGCGACAAAGGAGGAGATTCGCAGCTGCCAATCCGACCCAGCCAACGCCCTAAACCGATCGACACGATGGCGATCCAAAAGAAGCACGGTAAAGGCCGTCTTGATAAATGGTATAAACTCGCCAAGGAGAAGGGGTACCGGGCCAGAGCCGCCTTCAAGTTGATCCAATTGAATAAGAAGTATGGATTCCTCGAAAAGAGCAAGGTCGTGCTCGATCTTTGCGCCGCGCCAGGCTCCTGGTGTCAGGTTGCAGCAGAAACGATGCCGACCAACAGCCTCATCATTGGTGTTGATCTCTCCCCGATTAAGCCGATTCCCAAGGTCATCACCTTTCAGAGCGACATCACGACAGAAAAGTGCCGATCGACCATTCGAGGCCATCTCAAGACTTGGAAAGCAGATACCGTGCTGCACGATGGTGCGCCCAACGTCGGTACTGCGTGGGTGCAAGATTCATACAACCAAGCTGAGCTGGTGCTTCATTCGCTGAAACTGGCGACTGAGTTTCTGGTGGAAGGGGGAACCTTTGTTGTAAGCTTACCGCCATGCCTCGTTTGGCTCCTGGGTCTGGGTGCGAATCGGAATGCTTACTCGGAAGTCAACAGACCAAAGTGTTTAGATCCAAAGATTACAACCCTTTGCTGTGGGTTTTCAACCAACTGTTTACCAAAGTCGAGGCAACCAAGCCGCCATCCTCCCGTAATGTCTCTGCTGAAATTTTCGTCGTATGCCGCGGTTTCAAGGCCCCGAAACGAATCGACCCTCGCCTCCTGGACCCTCGTTCTGTGTTCGAAGATCTGGCAGACCCAACCCCGAACAACGAGGCTAAGGTTTACAACCCGGAAGTCAAAAAGCGCAAGAGAGATGGCTACGAGGAGGGCGACTATATCCAGTTCAAGGAGATCTCTGCCAGTGAGTTCATCCAAACTGTCGACCCCATCGCCATTCTCGGTCAATACAACAAGCTTTCGTTCGAACAACCCAAGAATGGAGATGTCGCTCTAGCCGCTCTCGACAAGCTTTCCGAAACCACACAAGAGATTCGAAACTGCTGTGCCGATTTGAAAGTTCTAGGCAGGAAAGAGTTCAAGCTGCTCCTGAAATGGCGTCTGAAAGTCAGGGAAATATTCGGCTTTCCAACCAAGAAGACAACGCAGCTGGAGGCCGAGGAGGTGGCGGAGGTTGAGCCTATGGATGAGGAAATACGTATCCAGGAAGAGCTACAGAAGATCCAAGACAAGGAGACATCCAAAAAGAAACGGGAGAGGAGACGAGAAAACGAAAAGAAGCAAAAAGACATTGTGCGAATGCAAATGCACATGGTAGCTCCTATGGATATTGGTATGGAGCAGGATGGCCCAAGAGGTGAGGGCGCCATGTTCAAGCTCAAGGGTATAGACACAATTCCTGCCCTTGCGCGGATAGCCAAGGGCAAAATGACGGTTGTTCTAGACGAGCTAAAAGTGGATCGCGACTCTGGACTTGGTTCTTCGGGGGAAACGGACGATGAGAGCGACGAAGATGGCGATCGCTTAGAGAGGCAGCTGGATCAGCTCTACGACCAGTACAGGGAACGCAAAGCGGAAGCGGACGCAAAGTATCGAGCCAAGAAGGCCAGGCAAGAGCATGATGATGACGAGTGGGAAGGTGTGTCTGGAAGCGAGAACAGCGAAAGTGACGACGAAGAGATGGAGGGGTTTGAAGAAGAAAGCAGCGATGGCGAGTCGGAAGAAGACGAAGAAATCGACAAACCACTTCTACGAGATCTGGATGACGCTCCATCAACTGCTAATGGTTTATCCAGGAGGGCTACCAATTTCTTTAAACAAGGCGTCTTTAAAGATATCCCCGGCTTATTGGATGATTTGGAAGGCAGCGAGGAGGAGGAGGAAGAGAAGGAAAATGATGACGATGACGTGATTATGGCAGAAGCCAAGGAGGCATCTGACGATGAGATTCCTTCGATCGAGGAGCAGAAGCGCCAGAAGAAGGCCGCGCGGCCACCCAAAACAACTGAAGACGACGGCGACTTTGAGGTCGTTAAACAACAGCGCGATGATGGTGATTGGGAAGAGCAGGAGGCGCGGACGAAGGATGGGCGACCAAGTAGGCTTCAGGAGGCTTTTTTTTGCTTCACAGGTTTGCTAACTCGGATCCAGACATCGATATCATCACCGCAGAAGCCATGACGCTTGCACAACAGCTGGCGTCTGGCCAAAAGACGACGCATGATGTCATTGACGATGGCTTCAACAAGCATGCATTGAAGGACCGGGACGGGTTGCCAGACTGGTTCCTCGATGACGAGTCGAAGCACGATAAGCCTCACAAACCCATCACCAAGGCCGCGGCATCTGCCATCAAGGAGAAGCTGCGCGCATACAATGCCCGCCCGATCAAGAAGGTGGCAGAAGCCAAGGCCAGGAAAAAGTACAAACAGGCACAGAAGATCGAGAAGTTGAAGAAGAAGGCAGATCTTCTTGCCGCCGACGAGGTTTGTCATATGCCGCTCTTGTTCAAGCAGACATTGCTAACGAACCCAATAGGGCATGTCCGAGAAGGACAAGGCCACCAGCATCGCCAAACTGATCACATCTGCTGCGCGGAAGAAGCAGAGACAGCCGATCAAGGTTGTCAAGGCTGCTGGTCTGAACCGCGGCATTGCGGGAAGGCCCAGAGGAGGTACGTTTCGCAGGTCCGGAAGTTTGATGCACCACATACTGATCGTGAATAACAGTGAAGGGGAGGTACAAGATGGTGGACCCACGCATGAAGAAGGAGATGAGAGCTCTGAAGAGGATATCCAAGAAAAAGAAGTAGTCGACTGGCGCTTTGTTTCAAGCAGCATACAAATCAAGTATCTTACCGAGTTGGGAAGAAATATATGCTGTCTAGCTGATGCTGGGAAATCTCTATGATGCTCTGCCGTTGCTGCTATTGCCGATGGTTCTTGCCAAATTACTCAGGGGGTACAACGGCCCGGTGAAATCCATGTCGTACCTATACGCGGTTCGGTCCGTCAGCGGAAGTCATCGTCAAGGGGAGATGCTGCAACTAACCAATAGTTCACTGCAACGCAGATGCCGTCGTCGTTGCACGACTGCGAAACTTTGTGATACCTAGGTATGCAATCAATGCATATCAGCTCAGCTCTTTCTCGCAACTGTATCTAGACGCCGTAGGTAGGCAGGTAGGTAGGTAGGCAGGTAGGTAGGTAGGCAGGTAGGTAGGTAGGCAGGTAGGTAGGTAGGCAGGTAGGTAGGTAGGCAGGTAGGTAGGTAGGGAGTTTAGGAAGATCAACGCACCACATAGCAGGAAGATATAGCATATCTCCTGGCTCCAGCGTCACGCGCATCGGCTGCGCCAGCGCCGAATACGCCGTTGCATTCTCCCCAGGGTGATCCGGATCCCACAGTGCAAACGGTACATATCCATCTTGTGCCTCTTTCTCCTGTCCTTCATCTTGATCTTGATCTTGATCTCCTTGGTCAAGCTCCAACGTCAGCCCGCACCCATCTCCTCCCCCTCCCCCTCCCCCTTTGGCATCAACAACATCTTCGCCGTCTTGCCGCCTATACCTCGCCGGCCTTAACGGCTGCTCATTAACACAGGCATGGCACGAAAGAGGGAGCAACACAAAATGTTTTTTTCCGAGGACCTGGACGTAGATGTTTTCGTAGTTGTCGCGGTGCAACGCCGTTACCGAGCGGGAGTTGCCGATCCAGAGGTTTATAGCGTCGGGTGAGGATTGCTGTAAAGCGATGCGTACAAAGGGAATATCGCGTTGGACGTGGTTGAAGAGGGAGAGGTATTCGTGGCGGAGGTTGTCGTTTTCTTTTTTCGTTTTTTTTTGGCCCTACGGTTAGTGTGCATTGGAGGGGAGGGGAAGGGGAGGGGATGGTTTGTGAGGAGTACTCACGGGTTTGGGCGTATCGGACCTCAGTGAGGGTCGGAGGTTGGTCGGAGGATGGTGCTGTTTTCTCTTGATCGATCACGTAGCGAAGGAAGTCGGGGAAGGACTGGTCTTCTTCCCAGGGTTTGGCGAAGACGAGGTTACCGTCTTTGTGTATAGTGGGAGAGTCGGCGTTGCTGTTGTCGAGCGGGGGGGGAATAAGCGGAGTGTTCCTGTTTTGCTCTCGAGGACTGAAAGAGGAGAAGAAGAAGAAGATAGATATCAATAGTATATAGAGGCAAAACGTACCCAAGGGGTGTTACCGCAACATTTACGGTTTCCTCCTTGAGATGCTTCTCGAGAAACTCGGCAGACCAGGTCTGAGTAGCCGTCCACTCAGCAGCACCGCCTCTTATGACGAAGGGAGTGTTCCGGGCAACGAAGCGCATAAACTCGAGAGGACTGGGCTCTTCATCTAGTTCTGTGATGCAAGGGCTGTTGAGCTCATTGTATGTTTTGATGAGCTCTTCAACTGCATCAACCCCCTCCGACTCTGTCATGGTGAAAGTTACTGTGAGAATTACGATGTACCTGCCCAACCCCTGAAAGACTGTTAGCATAAGACTTTGTATGGTCCATCAAGGGAATTCTGCCTGGATGAGTCTGCTAGCTAGGACCCTGAATTTCTATGCTGAGTCCTCTGAAGTATGTGGTGTGTATGTACAATACTAGTATCTTGTAGCTGAGGGAGAGATGATGCTTGGCGCGTGTCCCGCTGGACCGAAAACTACTAATTCGGGAAGTAATGGGATTCTCGATGCGGCGATTACCATTCCTGCTTCTAAATTACCTGCATTTAAAGGCCGGCCTCTGATGCAAATCAGAAAGGAGACCCGCTATGGAAATTCGGTGTGGGATTTGGCGACCATGAAAATTTGGAGTCACATTGGGACGGGAGCTAGAAACTTGGCCGAGCCGGCAACACAGCGCGGGATAACCACTGGTAAACTATCGTGGGGCTGGCCGTCGCAAAACATTTGCAAGCTTCGTGTGATGAAAAACGTGCTGAGTTTCCGCTGTACAACAGCTCAGTGCCCTGCAGGAGGTGAAGCTTCTTGCCTTTTTCAGCACGGGCAGCGATCTAGGGCAATTTCCAAGATCGCGGTGACGTGTTAGCGCTAGTGGTGGGGTACCAGGGCTGGTCAGAGCCTTTTTTCACACCCCAACCTTTTCGAAAAACTTGTGGATTCGCATCGTTGGGATTTCTTGGCTTTCCTCTGTCCTGCTACTGCATCGTGCACGCAGTGTGTTGTACTCGCATTTAAAACGACAAATCGACTTTTGGCAAAGTTGCCGCGACGTTGAGCTATCTGCCAACTTGACGCCTGTTACGTCACGGTTTCGGGGGCAGCAGTTGTTCGTTTCAAGGCTGAACACTGGCTGGTCGCTTCGGTACGCTGAGGTTCCTTTGCCGCAGGGGGCCAGGAGCAAGCCGTGCGCTCGCTGTGATCCGGGGAGGACCGGCGCCATCCCTGTTCCGCAGTTGGTGCGCCGGCTGGAAGGTGTGGGCCGTGTCCCCTCGCTGCCCTGCTGCCCTTGTTCTCGAGATGCCGGTCCGCTTCCACCCTGCGTGGTTCAATCGAATTCTGTGATTCCCATTTCCCTGCCAATTACCATTGCATAACGTCGCGGTCCCCTTAGGTAACCAGACGCAGCAGAAGGCGAGTGGTTGGGTTTGTTTTCTCGGCTTCATCCCATTGTCGACTGCATTTTCGCTGGCCGCATTTGAGGCACTGACGCGCAGCGCCCGTCGTTTTGGGCGAATTGTCTCGGAAATCTGTCTCGATCGGTCCAGACCTCAGCCCCCCGCTGCTCGTGGCGCGAACCACGACGAGCTTTCTCCAGAGAGGCTATCACCTTTGATTGGGACACACTCAGGACCTGCATCAGACGCCACTTTGTGCATATCAACGGTGCTAGAGAACACCTGCGCTGACACTGGCGAGCAAAGGGAGGGTCAGCTCCTGTCCCGTGCAGCCAATCCAGGTCGCGGTATATCTTTCCCCCAGCATCGTCGGCTTCGTCTCCGCTCCCTTGCCGGCGCCAGCCAGCAAGTTACCGCTATTCCCCCCTGTCACCCTGCCCCTTGGACGAGGATGGTGTCCCCCTCATAACAACGCTGCCCGGCCCCCCGCTGGCCTCGCTCCGTCTGCTCTCTCCGTGGCTCTCTCTCCTGCCGCTGGCACGAGCCTAGCAATGCTTGCCTCTTGGTGCCCTGTAGCCAACTTCAACTTCTTGCGCGGTAATTGGTGAGCTCCTCAGCGATTATGCTGTGGTACCTTCTCTACCCCGTCCGAGGGTCCGCCACCCCCAATTCCCGGGCCGGCCGAAAGTGTTGCGCCTCCATCTCCGCACAGTGCTAACATCTCGATAGGACTACCGAAGCCCCCGTGCTGCCTCCATCACATCCTCTGCGGGCCGCCTTTTCCCGATATGGAACCTGGGCCGCCCAACATGTTCAGACGGTCCTGCCCCTTTCAACAGCAATCATCTTTGTTTTCCTCTATCTCTTCCCCTTCCTGTACACTACGGACGCCACCAACATTACCAGCGGCGTGTCCAACCTCCCCCACCATGTCTGGACCGACGCGCAGCCACTTAGAGAGCGTGCTGTCACTGAGCCCGACGTCATCATGCGCTCCATCTGGGTCCATGGCAGCTACATGAAGGCACTTGATCGAGATGTTCTGCTCGGCGCTCTCGAGTTGCAAAACGAGCTTCTCGGCCCCACAACCGAGTTCAACCCCCGACGAACAGCAGTGGATGTGGTGCCCCCCGACCCAACGGGCGACCTTACCCGCACCGAGCGCGACGCCTTCCATATCATCAACGGCGTAACTGATCGGTCCTGGTTCTTCCATTCACCTCTACAGTACTGGTCGGGCTCAGCGAACAACATCGCAGCAGACGAGGATATCATTTCCACGGTCAATGCCAAGAAAACGCAGTCTACCTCAGTCAACGTCACCTTGAGACACTCGATTGTATTCAGCGGCAAGCGATTTGAGGAGCGCAAACTAGTCGCCGCCGATGCGCTAGTTATTACTCTAATTCACTTGCGAAACTCACCCGTTGGTGAACAATGGGTCAAAAGGGCTGCGGCGCTCGCCGCACGACCTCACGACAAGTGGACCATTATTCCTGAGGACGGGAAGAGCACGGCGAGCCGGCTTTACGAGTTTCAGTTTCGCCCCATGTCATTATTCGACTTGACTCTCCTCAGCACTGTTTACTCGCTCATTATCCTCTACCTGGTCCTCAGTCTCTCGAGGATGCACGCGGTGAAATCCCGGCTCGGCCTTATGGTAACGATCGTGTCCCAAATTGCCGCCTCTGTCATTTCCAGTTTTACCGTTTGCGCCATCTTCAAGGTTGACCTCTCTCGGGTCCCCTCCTACGCCTACCCTCTCGTCATCCTCTGCATCAGCGTGGAAAACTCCCTCCGGCTCATCAATGCCGTGATCATGACTTCTTCCAGCATCAGCATCAGCGCGAGGATAGGGGAGGCATTTGGCGCAACCGCTCACGTTGCGGTTGCTAGCCGTGTACAGAATCTCTTCATCCTCCTGGTCTTGTCGTGGAACACATACCCTGGTGTTTCCGCGTTTTGCACATTTGCTGCAATTGCCGTAATATTTGACTTCCTTTACATGGCCACCTTTTTCCTCTCCGTCCTTAGCGTGGATGTCCGGCAGAGAGAGTTGAGTGACCTTGAAAAGGCGTCAGTTAAGCGAAGGAGGTCCTCTTCACAATCGTCGCATATCGGCACAACCTGGGCCGACAGCTTTCGCCGTCTGCGCTTGGGCGAGGTGGGTTTGTCAACTCGGGTTGCAGGGAGTATCGTTGTTTTGGGCTTCGTTCTGATTGCTCAGTCACACTACGCGCCCGAGAACGGAAGGCAATGGCTGAACCGGCTCTTCAGCTGGTCTTGGGCCAGTGCAGACGTTGACACACCAAAATCGTCCCTCTTGATCGACATTCACCAGGCCAGGAGCCCCACATCATGGCTCCGACTCCAGGACCACGAGACGGCCAGAGAAGTTATCAACGTCATCAAGCCATGGGCGCACAGCTATGTCGCATTGGTTCACGACCCTATCATCTTCCTTCTAGAGGGGTCGAATCGCATACCGCCAAGCAGAGAGCCGTACTTCTTGCCCGCCGTATATGACTTTCTCCATCACGAGATTCCCCGGTTCGCCGTCTTACTAATCACCTTTGTCGCAATGCTCAACTTGTTCACGAGATACTTGCTCCAGGATGGCTCGAAACTCGCTGGCGACCCTGAACATCCTAACGATGAACCACTGTTGTCGGTTCAGGCATTAACCAAAGACCACTCGCTCGACGTGGTGATGATGACAACATCACCTGGAGGCCTGTTAGTCTCGGTAGGTCTTGACCGGACAATTCAAATATGGGATGTGCCGTCGGGAACCAAGAGCCGTGTCTTGTCCGACTCAGAAGTGCCCCTTGAGAACCCATTTCCAGTGCTGGCTATGGCAGTGGATGATCATTCGAAGCAGTTAGCTCTTGTCTCATGGACCAGGGTTTTCTTTTGGGATATCGAGAGGCAAGAATGGGGACACACAATACAGGTGGACTTGGCTGGTCAAAAGCCCGAGACTGTGTTCTTCAACCCCAGAAAAGACGATTTCACACCCTCACTCGTGGTGGTCAGGCGGAACGGCACTATGGTAGAGCTGGGGCCTGTGTTGGAAGCTTCGAGGGAGTATGTGGTCTGCAAAACACCTTTGATACAGGCGGTATCATTTGCAGAGCCTCGTAAGTAAACTCTGTCCTCGGCTGGCCGTCGCTAATCCAGCCTAGATCCCTCGAATCACCAGGCCTCGCGCATGTCAATATTAACAGCTTCTCGCAAGAGCTGCGTTCACTTAGTCAGACAGGAAGCTGAAGGATGGACATCCAGAGAGGTAAAATTCATGGACCGAGATGCAGATGTGGAATCTAAGGGCGTTCATTATCTGATCCCGGTTCCGGCTTTCTCCATGTACTTGGTCGCACGCTCCCACAGCGTCGACCTTGTCGATCTGGATTCGTCATCGATACTTCACACCTTCGAAACCGAGCCCATGCAGCCACGAACCCTAAGACACATCCCAGTGTCTCGAGCACAGCAAACTGGCCTGGCGTCACTAACACTAGCTTACATCAATTCTGAGACGGGCGATCTGGTTGCGCACACTTATCTCGCTGACGACGAGAGCGACATCGTCTATTCATACTGTCCAACCGAATCGAGGAACGGGCATCATCGGCCTTGGCACGCGCCACGCCAAATTACTCGCCACGTAGAGAATCCAGGAAAGTGGGAAGCCCTCTCCAGTGGGAGCATTGTTGGCGTGCGGCGAAAACGCCAGCCATCAGCCAATGGCGACGCAGTATCAAAACATGCCGCAAACGGTATAAACGAGCCGTGGGAGGCCTGGGTGATAAATCACCTGGAAAACTCGGGGGATTTCGAAACTAGAACACTCGACTGCCCTCCGCAAGAACCCGTTTTGGGGTTAGGGAAACACTGCCTTGACCAGCTGATGATATCACAGCTTGGCCCCATGGTCAAGCTTGGCGTCATGAGCGTTGCAGTTGGGGTCGGCAACATCATCAAGCTGGTGAGTGTTGGCCATGAATATTTCGACAAGGACCGTGACCGGCTGGGCCCGGTCGGAGATATGAGAAATCTGATGGTGAGGAGGAGAAAGGCATTAGCTTCAGCAAGGAGAGCGGCTTACTGATGCTCATTTATTGTTCATATATGCCGTCGGTCAACGAGATGTGGCACGGCCAAAATGACGATTTTACGACGATGAGCGGCGATGGAAACACGGTGCGGACTTGTTCCTATATTCTCATGATATATATACCCCAACTGATTCTATCTATTTGTCGGTTCAAGGTGGTTGGTTGGCTGGAAAGAACGGCGCTGGCTGGCGAAGGGGAAAACATCTTACTCCATCAAATTGTCTCTTAAAGATTGTGATGGCGCTAGTGACTCATTATAAAAAATGTAATGTAGCATAACACAGCCCGAATCTAGTGAGCTAGCCACCTGAAGCGGTGGACTAAGAAAATTGTGGCATCACTCCCGCCTCTTTTGTTCAGTCACCCGTCTAAGGTTCGTTCATGCCCCATGTTTACTCGTGTCCGTCAATGCTAGGTACCTAAGCAGGTACTCACCGTATAGCCAGTCAAACCATCTCTAAAGTTCACTCCTGATCTGTCCCATCCGCGTTTGCACGTCCAAATACTCTCGAAGTCGCCTCTCTCTCGTATTCCTAATCGTACTTGGGACGGCAACGATAAAAGAAAGGACAAGAGGAAACGAAAAGGGGAAGATATGGCAATAGAAAAGGAATACAAGAAGAGAAAGGGAAATTAAAGACAGGAAGGAGAAACCCCAGATCCATTCTGATCAACCGAAACATGTCGGCAGAAATCAACCCCAAAGAAAAATACCAGCCTTTCCCTTTCTCCCACTGGTGGTCCATCAACCCATCCGTCCAATGGCTCGCATTTGTGCTCGTTTGGTTGCCTTGTCGTCACCCGTCTGCCATGGCAGGGCGGTTCGGTAACTACCAGGATAGGTCGGTCGGTCGTGTCATCTGTGCAAAGGGTAGACAGACCTGGCTCTCTCCGTGGCGCACCAGCCCAGTCCAGGGCAGTCCGATTCAGTCTCTCCATTCATAAATTAGAGCGTCTCCATGTCCCAGTGAGAGTACTAGTCGCGATTTTGGGTGAAGGAAATAGGCGCGACAATGTCGAAGAGGGCGCTATGAGAAAACAACGCATCCGGAGCGTAAAAGAAAATTGCAGCTCCGTACGCTTGGCGGAGGCGCCGCGCGGTGGGGGCTCAACTCCGGCTCCTCCGTACGGCATGGCGGGTCCGTTCCCGGTGCGAGGCGGAGGAGGCCGAGTCGAACCACGGCTTGCACTGCTCGCAGGGGTCGTCCATGCGGATCGTTTGCCAAACGTCGCGATCGGCGCAGGGTGTCTGGATCAGATTGGCGTCGCGGCAGAAGCGTGCAAACGAGTAACTCGTATGCTTGCACTTGAAGTCGTGTGCGTAGTACTTGCACATGTTGCTGACAGGCTGAGCCCCTGGTTTTTGGGTCTTGTAGTATTGGCTGTTCGTTGCTGGCAGGTTGGGGGTTTCAGATGAGAAGCCAGGTCGCCGGCTTGGTGTTTCTATTTGCTTCGCCCTCCTCCTCAGAGTTGACGGTTTGGCAAAAGACAAGAATGAGGCTCCAGGCAGCACTGGCAGCACAGGCAACCGTTCCCGCAATATTGTTGAGAAGTGATTGTTAGTCAGAGCCTGCCGCCAAGTTTTTTTATATTCTATCCCTTGTTCTTCCATCCGGTATCGAAACCTCGATGAGAAACCGACTTCTTATATCCGAGACGCGTACCACAGTTTGTTATTCAGAATGTTTGCCGCAGCCCTTCCACGAGCAACCTAGGGATGATACTCGGATTCAGACTGGAGCTGAATCAAGGGCGGAGTGGCGAATCCCCTTAAGGCTTGCGTCGCCCTATGCCGTCGCCTGGGCCGAGGTAATACTTGTTGCCTGATTTGAATTTGCTTCCCGGGAAGGCAAAAAGGGTTGGCAAGCAGCTCGATTGGGATGAGGCTGAGCTCAGCTCTGTCCAGGGTTGAAGTGACCCTCAGCTCCGTCATTCAAACTTGCGGCAGTGTGACGTAGTGCACAACAATTTGTGTCCGGAAAGGGGGGAAATGCTGGAGAGAGCTGAAGTCAATTCCCCAACATTTCAGGATACGAATTGGGAGAGGACCATGGACAGATGAATTGGGTGCAACTGCCTTGCAACTGGCCCGTCTTTTAGGTCTTATACGAGAATTATTGCACTGAAAAGCTGCGGGGAGTGTATGGGGGCGATTCATCCAGTACAGCTCTCAGCATAGTGCTCCCATCCAGTTTAAGTCTCTAGTAAGTAGAAGACGGCGATCTGGATGCACACTGCCGGCGCCAGTGCCCATGGCATCCTCGCTCAGGCACGGAACGGCCAATGAGAAGATGGGACGGAGGGCGGCCCGGGAGGAATTTCGGCTTGTGTCCGTCCCCGGGTTGCATCTTACAAGCTCAGACTCTGGTCACTTGATCACTTTGGTCTGGATAGTGTATCGGAAGGTTACGTCCTTGACCGCCCTCTCCTGTGATGGGTAAGAGCGAGGAATCGCGAAGCTGAGACATCGGTAGGGCTGCAGCGCCTCTTTACCGCCATGTCGTGTGACCCGTACAGAGTAAAGACAAAAGGACGACTGCCTACAAAGTCCTCCGGGGTCGGCGATGATAAGGACTTGAAGGGGAGTGTAGACGACGGATCGAAGGAGGATTGGGTTGGATTGATCAGATCATGCTGGAAGAGGTCAAGGGAGAATGGACCCCAGATCAAAACTCGAGTGCCTACTAGGGCCGGCAGGTTTGTAATGGTTGTCTTCACCGCCAGTTTCCCCCACATGTCGTTTTCTGCCGCGTTGGCACGTCAAACAAATGTATCCATGGATGTTGATGCGCGGCTCGACTGCTGAGCTGTTGAGAAAAAAGTGTGGCATGTCGTTTAATGCCGAAATAAGAAAAATGTTGACTAGAGAGAGGGGGACGGTCGCAGTTTTCGAGACCAAGTGCGTTGCTGTCGTGGCTGCTTGTCAGCGAGGTTAACGCGCCTTGACAGAAGCCAATCTCTCGGAAACTGGGCAATCGGAGCAGGCATCTGCTTCACAGGAATTGGGGTCCGTAACGACTCGGTGAATTGTTTGCCGCGAGTTGATCCGACATCGAGACTCGGAAAGCGTGCTGAGCCAGAGTCCACGGTCACTGTTGTCGTGCGACTCGACGGGACATGCTGTGGTGCGCAGACCAGAACAGCAGGTGCTGTGAGAAAGGATATTCTCGGCGTACGAATAACTGAGCGTCAATCACCAGTGACGGGCTTGGTTGAACGAATGTCTCAAACACTACCGCTGGTTCGCTACACCAGGACCGCGCTTCGCCGGCTGGTGTAATTGAACACTTTGCCGCCATTGACTCTTGCAAACTCGCAGCGCGGAAAGTTCCACCAGTCCAACGACGGAAAAGCGTGTCCCGCAGCGCTTGCGGCGTCCACAGGGATGCGCGTTGCACACACCAGCGCTAGCGAGCGCCACTGTGGACGTCACATTCGATAGCCAGCGAGCCACACAGTGAGAGGCAGGCGCTTTCTTCTCGGCTCAATTGCATGCAGTTCCCCAGTCCCCGGACAGCAGGTTTCATCTTGATCCAACAACACCACGGGAAAACGCCCAGCTTCACCCAAGTCACTCTTTTAGCAAATGTCATTGTTTCATCCAGTCCTGGGATTCTGTGCTGCCGTCTGATCTTCGCATCTTGTTATCGCCGTGGCTGGAGCTTAATTTGTTGCAGGGGCAGGGACAGGGAACGGAACCAGCGCACGTGGTGAGCTGGCGGCAGCAGCGCGTCGTCGCTCATGCTCGGTCGTCCATCATTCAACATCGAGATCTCACTTTTCTTCGCTCGCTCAGTTGCTCAACTGTTCTGTCTTCGCCTCGTCATCGTCCTGTCGCGCGGCCCTCATCCTCGGTCGGCCTCAGCTTGGGCCAATCACCAACCCTGGCACCAGTTAGGCCGTGGGCCGTCGGGATGCGTCGCAGTGATTGAATGACGGTGGACAACTCACCTTGCAGGTTCCATCTGCACCTCCAACGGTTGCCATTCGCTTCTCGATCCAACCCTGACCCGCAGTCACTCACTCGACTTCTTTGAGAAGAAGCCAGTCGCTCGTTTTTCTGGGATATTTGGGACTTTAGTGTTTGTTGCTCCCAGGTCGATTTCGGGTCGCTCATCTGCACGAAAGTCTGCTTGCAGCAACCCTTAAAACACAGACTGGCAACGGGCCCACTGGGAGACTCGTTCATGCACGAGGCCCTCATTTTGCAGCTGCTTGGTGCTGCACGACTCCTTTAGGGTACATTGCCAGCCCTGGCCCGCGCATCTGCCCTCTACTACGGGCCAAGACGGCGCACACGATTCATCGGCTGCGAGGTTGAGCAATAATCTCTTGTTTACCCTCCTGTGCATGTCACGGTCGTGGCGCTCTGCTTCCCACTACTACACCTCGGTCTCCGCACCTAAGTACGGCCTCGTCGACCCAGACACCGGCTCCCGCAGTTTCAGCAGCAGCCAGGACGCCAATTAACCTCGGTGGTCGGGCGACTCCAGCGCTCCACCTACAGCAGACTTCCCTATTGACGCTGTCGCACTTGGGAGCTCCACACCATCAGGCCGGTTTGTGGTCCATAGCTCGGGAGGACACCTCCAAGAACCGACTGCTCTTCCTCACCGCTCCGTATCCCAAAACAAGTGCACGGTCTCGCGTCCCAAGTTAACCCGCAGCCCATCCCCCCTTGCGAAATCTCGTAGCGCTACGAATCTCAACCTCAAAGACAACATCACCAAGACGAGAGCTTTCGCCATGCCCAGGACGCTCGAAGCCAGCCAATCCGTCACCTTTCCATCTGGTCCGCAAGCTCTCCGGATCACTCCCTGGTAACGCCCGCCAGCCGACCCTGATTCGCCCCTCTGTCTGCACATAATTACCTTGTCCCGGTCTCATTGGTTTCTCTGTATCATATTGGTCGGTACCCTTCCAATCGCTCGACCCGGCCCCCGGTTGCCCAGTTCTGACCCCAAGCATGCAGAGAGCCCATTGTTGGCCTTGTCTAATCCTCGTGGCGTTCCGCTCTCACTCTGGGGTCCGGATCTTCTGGACCATCTCGTTCCAGGCCCTCGATCCATGTGGCAGGTGTCGTGTCTGGGCAGCAGACGCTCATTCGATCGACAGCGTTGGGCCGAAGTGGTCCCACCACACGGCAACTGCGATAGGGCAATAATCCAGTAGCCGCTGCCAACGTCATCAAAGGCAGCTGGCAGGCCGCCAGCCCTACTCCCAGTACCCGGCAGCCTTTTCTTGATGCGGGCGCCATTTCCCATCCTCATCCGCAAACCTCCGTCGTCACGCCTCTCTTGGCCTTCTCCTCATGGCGTCCTCCGAGGTAGATCAGAAATTCCTCGGCAAGCTCGCCAAAGCAGTTGAGAATGAGAACCCCATCCTTGCCAGGGTCCTCTTCAGGATTTTGGGGCTCTCAATCAACCTTTCCAGTCAGCTCATCACCGCCCAGAAGTACCGCCGGCACGGCCAGGGCCAGATACCGGAAGCATTGGAGCTAACGTTACACATCATCTGGTTATCTCGCGAGGGCCTCGTTTTGCTCAACCAGTTTGTTCTCCCCATGGTGGGAGAGTATGTCGAGCTGAAGGTACTCGCTTACAAGCTACGGGCCTCGTTCTACCATATATACGTTCTCTTTCACAACACACCACCAGTATCAACCATGAGCTCCAACACACCAGAGGGCCAAACTACGAGCAGCGTCCCGAGTATAGCGCCACGGCGCATCGACAAAGGCAAGGGGCTCGCGACAGACGACGATGATGATATTGTAGGCAGGCCCCTTGAACCGCCGCGGACGCTGGAGGGGGGGCCTGTTAACCCTCCCCCAGGGTTTGGCTTGGAACGACTAGAACCACCGACAGCATTCTTAGTTGAGCCAGGAGACTACCTTCCGAAGGCGCACCATTACTTTCGAGAAGCAGTCCAGATTGCAGAGGAATTATTATGGGCATCACACTCACTCCGACTCTCGGTCAAGACTGAGTACGCTGCTTTCCTATACGAATGCGTCCACGACACCGAGGGTAGCCGAAAACTCGCCAAGGACACCATCACCGAGGTCTACGATGCCACCGAGGGTCTCGACGACGACATGTTTGCTGACGCCTGCGCTCTCGTCAACGTGCTTGGGAAGATGATGAAACGTGGTCTCGGGTCCAACAACACGCTACGGAGCAAAGGCCAGGGCTCAAGCTCGGGTACCCAGGGTACACCAAGGGAAAATACGGTACCAAAAACAACTGAGGCTCCTGCGCCACCCGGCATGATCTGATTCTCTCACTGCCGCCACGAATAGGAGATATGGACGGACAGACCACCGTATAAAACAGTGTCACTCAATCTCATGCCATTTTACATCGACATAGCTCGTTTCCTTGGTATTGCATTGCATGCATGACGGCTCTGGATATGAGTCGAGGAGCAAGGACCAGCGTCACGCAATCAACAGAATTATTTGTATTTATATCCTGTGTCAGTTGCCGGAAGAGGCTTGTATTGGACATGTGTGTTTCTATGTTTTGGTTTGGCTGTGTGGCAAACGGGAGATTTTTTCTCGTGTCTCTGTTTCCATTGTCTTGTCTTTTGCACCGTCTTTTATTTGGTGTTTGTGTGTCCAACGATACCCGGGATGTCGAAATTGGGCGACGGTGTCTTGAAAGATTGGGTGGGTTATTATAAAGGCTTCTTTTAGTATTTCTAGTGCTTGTCTACTTACTTGTCCATTGCCTACTTATCTAGGTATTTGTTGATAATATATAATCTCGAGGGGGATGAGAGGGGAGCAAGGTAGTGGGTCTCTCGATGTTCAGAACAGGGAACTGGAGCTGCATGTAGACAGTGCAAATGGTATATAGTACACGACTTTTGTGGGAGAAGGATTTGTTTGACTCTAATATGTAGGTCATCGCAGGGATGCCTGGGGGCTGATGTCTTGAGGTAGCTAGCTTATATATGAAGTGAAGAGATATATCTCTGACCGTGATGTCAAGGATTCTGGGATGATGATTCGAGAGAAGAAGAAAAA
>Ga0247760_1000855_pt1 | contig 31159 bp, 16 predicted proteins | sample UWRJL171409R4_FD_179936 | JGI IMG/M metagenome (GOLD analysis project Ga0247760, IMG submission 179936) | Plant litter microbial communities from Arlington Agricultural Research Station in Wisconsin, United States - UWRJ-L171-409R-4 | ecosystem: Environmental > Terrestrial > Plant litter >... | reverse complement strand
CGTCAAGTGGATGGGAACAGTTTGGGGCGATGTTTGTATTGGCATTTAGGTCGGATCCGCCGTCGGGGGGTTAAGTTGGATAATGCTGGGGTGGGAATTAGGAGGGTTAGGACTTGGAAAGAGAAGGTGGTTTTGAGGGCGGATCGGCCGGGGGGGGGACGTGATGCTTCTGTTGAGAGATGGGGATGAGGGGAGTCTGATGGGATGCACGAAGCTGCAAGTCGGTGAGAAGTATGGCTGATGGACTTGGGAGATGGGAGCTCTGGGTGGTGGTCTCGGATGTTGACCTCATCGTCGAATTTCAAGCATTCAACACCATCTCAAATTGGTCCGCGCGAGTTCACAGAGAGTTTGAAAACGAAAAAAAAAGAGTTGCACTGTTTCTTCAATCGGACGGGTTGAGCTGGGTTTGGGTGATGTGTCCAAGACATGCACCACATGGCACATCGGGTTGAGGTCGTCACAGGATCAAGCGCTTCAAAGCGGTGGTGGCTTGGTCATCACACACCCCATCCCTGCGCTCCTTGCACAAGGGCTACCCCAACAGGAACGCGGGCTTGTAATCCTTGCGCAGGAGGGGTGCAGCACAAGGCCTTTAATTAGCTCGCTGAGATCCGGGTAGCTGGCACTGTGACATCTGCGGCCTGACATCCGAATTTTCCGAGCCGTCTTCCCTCCTGACAACATCCAGCGACGACAGAAAACGACGCAAAATCGCGAATAGTTGCACTTGCGACCACTCCGGACAACAGCACTACCCGGAACGAGCAGTGTCAGTTTTAGGATAAAACCTTCAGTTTGGAAAGCCACCGGGATTCGCCGTCGCATTCATCGCCGCTCGATTTCACCATCCCCACCACCATCAAAGGCGACTGTGCTGCGACCGTAGCATCCGAGCGTCAACATGTCCGGACCCACCGACGCCAGTCGCCCCGGTCATCTGGGCAACCTGACCGCCAACGAGGAGCAGAAGCTTCAGGAGATGTGGGTCCACCTCCTCCGGCTCAGCGGCCTGCCCGAGAGCGAGAGCCAGAGCCACAGGACACCAAACCGAACCCCCGAACTGCGAGCGCAACTTGACGACCCATCACCGGCTGTATTCTGGCGGCTGCTCTGGAACCTCTTCCTCGGCGACCACCCGGACGTAATGGTCTTGCGCTTCCTGCGCGCGCGCAAATGGGATGTGGAGAAAGCGACGGCCATGATGCTCTCCGTCATCAACTGGCGCGGTGAGCAGCGGCTGGATGACGAGCTTATACGGCAGGGCGACTCCGTAGGGCTGGCGCCCCTCCCTACAGTTGATGAGCACGGTTTTATCGCGCAGTACCGCTCTGGGAAAGCTTACGTTCGTGGCGCCGACAGAGAACACCGCCCGGTGCTGATCATCAAGGTCCGTCTGCATGACCCCAAGGCACAGTCTCCGGAGTCGATGGAGATGTTCATTTTGCATAAAATCGAGACAATACGTACTACGATACGTCACCCACAAGAAACGTCGTGTCTGATCTTTGATCTGACGGGATTTGCGCTGCGGAATATGGACACTCATGTCGTCAAGTTTATGGTGCAGGTGTTTGAGGCGAGATATCCTGAGCACCTCGGGGTCTTATTGGTTCATAACGCACCCTTCGTTTTCAACAGTAAGTCATCTCCCTGATAGGTGTTAGTAGCTGAAGAGGTTTGACTAATCGGGATACAGGCATCTGGAGGATGATCAAGCCGTGGCTTGATCCCGTGATTGTGTCTAAAATCCACTTCACGTCCACCAACGCCGACCTGGCACGCTTCATCACGCCAGAGAACTTACAGAAATGCTACGGGGGTAGCGATCCATGGGAGTACAGGTACACTGGCCCGGTAGAAGGGGAGAATGTGCGCATGCAGTCAGAAAAGAAAGATGAGGTGCACGCAGAGCGAAACGAGCTCATACAGCAATTTGAGCTGCTCACGGCGAAGTGGGCGAGCTTCGACCCTCAGTCCCCGGAAGGCAGGCAGAAGGCCGCAGAAAGGCGAGAATTGGCGCAGCGGCTGGGTGAAAGCTTTTGGAAATTAGATCCGTATGTCAGGGCGAGGACATATTACCACCGGACTGGCGTCATCGATAATGGCGTGGTGGATTATCAAGCCGCAAAATAGATGATAGATGGTGCGGCTTCCACCCGAGTGTTTCAGTTTGTGCTGCCGATGAAGCGTGAAGAGGGCAGTATTGCCGGCGAGAATCGCAACAAAGGGCGGTCGATCAGATGAGATGCCGGAGCGCAAGACATGGAGTCCTAATTTTCTTTGGCCCGACTCGCACTAGTAGTTCTCAGACAGGAAGGAACAAAATCGGACGACCCGGGGTGGTTCTTCCCTAAGGTTGCGCTTCTCACCCGTTCGCGCCTTCCACCATTGATGCGAAGAAGTCACCAAGACACTACTGAATTCTCCAGCCCACGAGCAGCCCGCAGAATGCACCCCAATTCCTTCGACAATTCGACAAGAAAGGCAAAGTAACCAACGAAGCGGAAGACAAGCACACAAAAATGCGACCCTTTCATTTTCTCCTCGCCGTTCTCGCACCTGCCGGGCTTTTCGCCCCACTAGCGCTTTGCGCGCAGGACGCGTTTGTTACCTTCCTCAAGCAACATGAGCTCGCCGCTTCCACCAACTCGGAAATCAAGGACCTTCTCCACGCCCAGCTTTCCCAACAAGACCACCATGAATTATTCACCTGCTTTGCGTCCGCGGCGCGGCAGCTCACTCCCGACCTGGATCCATGTTTTGTCGAGAGACTGATCTACAATCTGCACTCGGCCAAAGACCAACTAACACCTCATACACGAAGCCTCGCTGTTGACATCATCGCTGAGGTCATCGTGCCGAATCTGACACCGGAATTGATTCAGCAGATATCTGCGGTGCTGGGGGATGTTCACACCCTGCTTGGGTCAGCTTGTCAGAGTTTGTCAACGCCGTCTCCACTCTTCCGTCTCATGCCTCTGCTCAAGCAGCTGCGGGGCGTCGACTGGATTGGGGTGTTAGAGTCCGATGCTGCAAAGAAGCTGGCAGATACGGCAAGTACCGTCAACTGGACGGAACTGGTAGAGTCGGATTCAACAAAGACGTTGGAGGAAGTGACGAGGACCGCTGACTTCAATGGGTTTGCGGACGACCTTCTGCTGCCGCTCTTGAACCTGAGAGGCAGATGGGCCTTTTTCGGGCTGTTGAATAGGGCCGGGGTCAATTTGAGCACCGATCCTTGGATAATGTGCTTGAGGCTCATCGATATTGCGCTGGTATGTGGAGCTTCCTGTCATGTTTTTGTTGCTAGGTTTTGCTGACGTGTACCTCATCTAGCCTGTTGCTGCGATATGGATTTTGGTGCGATACTTGGGAGGGCTGTGGGAAAGATAGTGAATGCCGAACACCCACAACTCTGGGTCTGATGGAAAGCGCCGTAAGAATTTATGATGCTCTCGTGTTTCATCTGACTCCGAGTAGCTGGACATTGCTGCACGAAGAAGCTGGTTTGGTCTGACTGGGAGTAAGTGACACGGCGCACCGTTCGGTACCAGTACTGTAGTCTCTCAGATCCTCTGTAGGAAGCCTTCGGCCAAAGAAAGGGTCCCCTCAGCCAGTGTCGAAGATGCCTTCCTACCGTACAAACCACCTGTAGCTTTCGTCATTCCAGGCCATCTCCCATTCTGATACCACCTAGATAAATACTGAAAAGGCCTTCCTGCATTCTGAAAATGCCTTCTTGTATTCTAAAAAGGTCTTTCTATATGTTAAAACGGCCTTAACGTTCCCGAGCAAGACTGTTTGGGGATTCCGGCAAACGTATTTTCGCTATGGAGATACGAGATCCTTTCTTTTGACTTGAGCCTTTGCACATTTGACGGGCACACAATAGGGGTTCAGTGGGAACGAGGTAGCCAAAGACATATAATTGTATCTTCTGTCGGTACTAAAAGCAAGACCTAATATTCCAAATATTCCATCGCTCTCACATCCCAACTCAAGCCCCATAAATGACATGAATCTCACCCGTACTATCACTCGACACAAACAACCGCTTCTTTTTGTCAAAAGCCAAACCGACCGGGCGGAAACACCCACTCGGGCATGAGCTAGTGTTTGGGTTTTCCATGATGGTCACGGCGGCGCTCTTGCTAGTCAACGGCGCAACAGGCTGACCATCAGCACCGAACGCGACCTTCATCACACGGTATCCATCTGGCGGCCGACGATCCCAAGAGCCATGGAAGGCGACGTATGCAGTCAGCCCATCAGGCGTCCACTTGATATCAAGCGGTGCCGTGTGCGAAGGAAAGTGAATGCGTCCCGGTTGGCGCGTCGCGCAGTCGCTGGCCTTGGGCGCTCCGTCAGGGTTGAACAGACTCCCCACCGACAGGGTACTGACGCCCAGAAGACCGGTGTCCCACGCGGGCACGCAGCTCGGATAGCCGTAGTTTGCGCCCTTGAGCTTGTTGGCCGTGTCGTTTAGCCTGCCGTGGAAATTTGCCTTCTCGGCGGGGTTTTCGTTATGCACGTCCTTGCTGTTGAGTTTGATGTCGTCCATGGAGTTCTCGACGGACCATATGCCGCCATCGATGGGGTGCTCGCCCATGCCGACGAGGTTGCGCAGGCCCCAGCCGAGGACCTTGCCTCCGCCGGTGTAAGTGGTGGGACTGGCGGTGATCTCCTTGATGCTGAACTCCTTGATCATGCAGCGGCCCGCGGTCTGCGCGGTGGTGGCCGTGTCGACGTTGGCGGCTGAGCCGATGGTTACAAGGAGGCTGTCTGGGCTGAACTTGGAGGTCAGGAGCGCGCGGGTGGGGTGCGGGCCGCTGTTTTGCATGTTGCTGATGACGGTCTTGCCGGTTCCAACTGTGCCGGCCACGGGGTCGTAAGGGAATGCCGTCACCTTTTGCAGGTTAGACACGAAGATGGTCTTGCCATCAGAGGCGACTGCAACGCCGTGGTTGGTCTGATGCATGGTCAGCTGCAGCTCACGTGGTGGGCGGCATCGGAGAACATACATTACCGGCTGGAATCAGAACGGTATTGGTATCGACGCAGACGTTGGTGCCCACCTCCTTCAGGGTCAGTCGCCGGACGGCGCCTCCATTCTGCTCGGCAACCAAGAGGGCACCCTCAGTATCCATGGCGATTCCGCGAGGAGTCTTGAGACCGGTGGCCAAAACGCTGGACGTATACCCCGATGCCATCTTCTGGTTGCTTTGCTTCGTCACGCCCGGGCATTGGGCTGAGACAAGCGAGAGCTGCGCTGAGAACAGTACCAAGACGCCCCATGCTGCGAACAGCCGGGCCGTCAAGACGTGAAGCGGAGCCATGCTGTACCTGCTCGACCTTCTCCAGGCCAAAGTATGCGATGGTGTAGGACCAAGTCGTCGAAGAGGGCGGCGGGGACGACGGTTTTCTTTCATGGTGACGGCACCTCACCCCTTCCCCTCAATTGGGCCAAATGTGTCTCGCGGAGCCAAGGTACAGTAATAGTATCAAATCACCCAAACCGGTAGTTAAACCACGAGTGGCGAGCGATAGCTCCCTATCATCGAAGTGCTTGGCAGACTTCTATCCATACAAGCTGCCCAAACATGCTAAGCTTCTTCCGTTATTGCTTGGCTCGGCAGTGAAAAGTGCCAATGTCCTTGGCTGATGCTTAGCAGTGTACGTCACCCGGTAATCTATGCCAGGCCGGCCGAATGGCTGGACACCCATTTATCCTAAAAGTCCAAAGGAAGGTCTTGTCTCCGCACCTCCTCGCTTACCGGCGCCTGCCGGGTCCAAATGTTCATGCCAATCTTGACCCCCGCCGTGACAGGCAGTCCGGCGTGCTCGGTCCTGGGATCGCCCACGCCTGCGGGGGTGAGATTCTCCCAGAAGATGGCATTTCCCTCGACAGGCCGGAAAGTCAGTCCGCTGGCATACGGCTCGTCGCATTCGAGAATTCCACACCACCGCTCATCACGGGGCGATATGACCAGCGGAAAGTTTGTTCCGCCGCCGGTGGTGTCGTTGGAAACATGGACGTAGGCGAAGAAGCTGGTCATGCGGTTGCCTCCGTTGAATGACGTCGAGTACTGTGGTTCGAGCCAGTCGGTGTGAAAGTCGTAGTGCTCGCCCGGGCCGTATTTGACCAGCTGCAGAGGTTCCAGCTGGTCTTCTCGTGAGTCAAAGCCCTGGAAGCGCAGTGACCGCTGCTCGATGCACCGTACCACGGCGTCGCGGTGCACGTCGGTTGACTGTGAGGTCCTGATGTCGGATCGTTGAGCGCCGTCATGACTGGCGACGACGGAGCGCCGGAAACTGGGCTCCGACACTTGCTTGAGATGGGCGCGCTCCTGGGGCGTGATGAAGTTTTGGAGGTAGATGACGAGCGGAGAGGATGATACCTTGTGGACCTGGGTCGGTGGGTGGATGCACTGGAAATCGTCGGTCGCATCATCGGTGGTCGTGCCTTCCACGCCTGCAACGAGAACTGCTGCAACAAGTAATCGGAACAAACCCATCTTTGTACCTTTATGTTTTCTTCAGACTCGTCTTCGAAATGCACCCGACCACGAGCCCTAGGTGACAGCCAAGATGTGCGCCAGACGAGAAGGGGGTCAGTTGACGCAATGCATTTCGGGCACGATTGCCGGACACACATCCAAAGACTGCCCAGGCGGTACCTTCCCCATGGTCCCCCAGTGGCCATTTTAGGCACGGCAGAACCGCGCCCGGTCCAGCATTGCACATTATCATCCAGTTTCACATGCAATGTCACGCGTTGCTCTTTAGCCGGCTCATGCGTTCTTGGAGCAAGTTGGCGAAGCAACATCGAAGCCAACTTCGCGTCCCAAGTCTTTTTAAATCAGAACTCAATACAGTAACAATGCAGCAGGGACGTCGATGGCGCCTGCTTGCCATGTGGCTGACATTGCCACAGGTGTTTGCTTGGCAACATGCGAGGCCTGCAAACCTACGTCAGGCCATTGGTGAGCGTTCGCAAACGCTCATAGCATGTACGACTCTACCCCAACATTCGTTCTTGAAGCTAGATGGAGTTTTTGGCTGACCATCTCATTCAGTCATTTTTGTGAGAATTCAGCACCTAAACTTGCCCGAGTCCCATCGCTAACTACATCTCGACGCTTTTGCATCTTCACAGCCGGCACAGTAACTATCCTACTACTTTACCACTTTCTCAGAGCCAGAGAGGTAGCGGCTAACTTGAGCCAGGAAACTAAGTCAAGCTCTCGAGACAGAATGGGCTATTGTCCAAGATACTGCCCGGGATGCTCGTGTGATGAGCATCGACTGCGTCGTCGATGTTTCCATCTGTGCTGAAATGGATGTGATGACATATCCAACCATTAGGTTACACCATAGTGACGGCCGAATGGTTAGATATAGAGGGCCTCGTAGGTCTACATCGTCAGCTTCCTTGATAATACCACCCTACATAACCAAAATAGCTAACCCTTTCGTAGAATTTTGGCCTTTCTTCGCCGAGCATCTCAGCCTGTTGTCTCCGAGATTACTTCCGCCGCTTCTCTCTCCGAGTTTACCACTTCGGATGACATCACATTCACAGCCGAGTTCCTCCCAAGTGAATTGGCTCTCTACGAGTGGCAATATCACGAACTAGCTAGGCAGTATCACGACCGTTTCTCATTCGCTATACTTCCCCCATCCAAACACCAGTCCGTGGTCCGCTGCCGAAACAACCTCAACGATGACGACTTCACCCTGAAGGAACTCTGGCTGGTCGGCGCACTCGAGGAGTTGGTATCGCAGTGCACTGCACCGCTGATACTGGAGCCCACCAAGAAGGAGATCGCCGAGCTTGGTCAGATGGCAACGCGAGCAGGGAAATACATGGTCGTCCACTACTTTGCGGCTTCCGAGGGTGAAAAGGATATCTATCGTAAGGAGATGCACGCCCTCGCCAAGAGATATTCGGACGACTTGCTGTTCACAATCATCGACATCAACCAGCATCCACTGATGCCTTCTCTGGCGGGTTTGCATGCTGGCGGTGGGATTTCAGTCGAGAATCTTCGAACCGGAGAACTGTTTCCGTACCTAGATGACATATCGGCAACGGAGCTGGAGGGGTTTATTATCGGTCTTATTAAGGGGGCCGTTGCGCCTTGGGACGGGCTTCGGCCGAGTGATGTATCCCACGACGAGCTATAGCGCCTCAATTAGGCCGCCTCTACAAAGGCTAGGGCCAAAAGAAATGGTCTCTTATCTCCGTGCGAAATTCGTTCTTGGAATCCTCAGTCTTGTTCTGGGACGGTAAGGCCTTGGCTTGTCACATCACAGATCTTTTTAACATACAGAAAGGTCTTTTAAGAATACAGGAAGGCCTTTTCAGTATTAATGTAGGTGTTGTCGGAATGGGAGATGGCCTATAATAACAGCCTGGTTATCTGAGACGAATCTGGGCACACAAAATTCCCTTTTTCATCTGTCATCCTGAGCTGGGGTGAGCTGGAGTGAGCAGTGGCTGATTCGTCCTGAGCTTCCCCTGATTCTTCCCTGAGCTAGGGTGATCCCATACGCCGCCGCCGCTCAGCTTCAAAGGCCCCTTTTCAGTCCACTCGGCTAAAATTTCCTCTCGATGGGAAGTAGATAACGCGTAATCTGTAAGGATAGCTCCTAGGCAACAATTCTAATTATAACGTAAGTCAAGTGGGGGGCTTTTGGAACACCCCTAAGTTTGGAACAAGATTTGTCACCAGTAACTCACCACTCGCTACCCGACTAACCTATTTAAATCGCCCACAACTCAACCAATTCTGATCCAATCCTTTCCCAATATTTTTCATTCGATTTAGAATTAAATAATGAAGCGATATAACGAGTTAGATTTACAGAATGCGCTGGTGGAGTACGCAGAAACTGGCTTACTCCGCAGCTCTGCTGAAAACCATGGCATACCCCCTACTACTCTCTTTAATCGGATTCGCGGTTCCGAGCCAGCCTCTAAGGCCCAAATCATCAATCAAAAGCTCTCTTCAGCCATAGAAGAACGTTTAACTGAATAGATTTTATTCCAGGGGTCGCTCGGTTACCCTCCAACCCACACCCAAATTCGGAAACTGGCTAGAAGAATGCTTAGAGACGACGAGAACCTCGGAAAACGCTAGACTAGCCGGTTTTTAGCCAGAAACCCCTTTATTTCTACCAAAAGGCCTTGTAGAATCCACGTCAGCCGTGCTAATCGAGCTTATAAGGCTGTTATTCAGCCCTAATTTAACTACCTGAAGCTTCTAAGCGTAAAGGCTATTCTACCTGCGAGTGCAAATCTCGCATCAACCTTCGGTGTCTCCAACACCACGACCGACCCGCACACGCACCCACATCAAACCCCCAACCTTTTAGACTGCTGAGGTACAAGTTTGGTCTATCTGGGCGCGTTTGAAAGAGACAGGAATGCATCAGAAGCGACCAGACATTCGGAGAACAATGGTATTTGACAACCACTCTAAATAAAGGAAACGCGACAAAACTCCCCCAGCTTCTCTGAGGCCACTGGGATGTTGCCAAGCATCTTTCCTGAGCACTAAGGTAGCTTACAGTAGTTCTAACCAGCTGCTACCTAATAACAAGCAACGCACTAACTATCCACCCTAACTTCACCGCACACGAAATACACATGTTCTCCGATTGCTTCACCGTCGACACCACCAAACACCTTGCCCCGTCTCCACCTCGTCCCTCGCGCGCGCATCAAATTGCGTCCTAACTGCGGAGGCTCGAGTATTGTCTGTGTCTCCGACGGAAGGGACGGCCACGTGCATAGTTTCGAAATACGGTATTTTTGGTTTCACGGCCTTCACACTCCCCAAGATAGACAAGACCCAAGTAACAGAGACGTCTTGACATAACATATATGAACTTATCTATTGCGATTGCTAGAGTTAAGTTGAGTAAGTTGAGTGACTGGCTGACTAGAAGGCCAGCTACATGAAGTACCTGCCCCTACAGACCTAGTGCGCCCATGCGACGGCTCCACGTCAGTCTTTTCGCTATGAGCATGCTGGTGTGTTGATGTTGTCACGTATTAAATATGTAACTCGATCTGGCCTGTACTGAAAGATGTCTATCGAGAAATCACTGCCTGGGAACTCCCGTAAGCTAAGGCAGAATCATCCACTTCGCCTTTGGCTCCAACAGAAAAAGATGGCATATGTCTCCACAACCTCGAGGACAGATTGATGATCCAAGTGATCAACCACATCAGAAGCTCCAAATAGTGTCTGATTCTGCCGTGGTTTTGGTGAGCTGACTTATCATGCCGTTCATTTTCTTGCGCCTGTTCTCCGTCTGTACCATTTCCCTCCTTTCGCAGGCCCTCCTGCTGGATATACAACCCCACTTCAGTCCTATCCAGCGTCAGTCCCTCCTCAGTGAGTTCGCGCTGGATCTTGAGCTTGACGGCGGTGGCACCACGGGCTGCGTCCCTAAGGCGACCAACGATATCCCATGCCGACTCGGTAGAATCCTGATGTGGAATTGCCAGACCCTTCTCGTTGAACAGCTTGTCCCAGTACTTTTTCAGCTGCTCCTGCCGCCTATTAGCACTGTCTTGTTCCTCGCTCCCCGTAGCAATGGTGCTCCACATCGTAGTGGCCAGGATGATACGATTGTAGACTTCAGCGCCGCACAGCCTCTGGAGGATGTTGAAGCACCGTAGAGCGGAATGGGAAAGGCGGACGTCGGTGATGCGATGCAGACAGATGATCCCTAGAAGAGGTTCGCCTCGACTATCTATCGCCATCAGTTGTCCGGCTATCTCTTGGAGTATCTGCGCGTCGGAGCGCGTCGTATCGCCGAACCCGGGTGTGTCGATAACACACACGGCGCATCCATTGTTGTCGTATACGGTGTACTTGGCGGCGTTAACAGTGCCTGCAGGAAGCATTGGGGTTAGTTTCGGATCTACTCCACTATGAGACGCTTTAGTATTCGACATACTGGAACCAAGGCTATGCCCAATCTCTACTTCATCTTGCTGATATTTAGCGAGGCGGGACACAAAGGTGCTTTTTCCTGACCCAGTCATTCCCACCAGCACCACGACGCCCAGATCACCTCCTCTGGCGGGGGTGTTTGCGGAGGGTAGAGGCGAGTGTTCGCTTTGATTTGTGGAGGCGCACATGTTGTCGGTTAGCGATCGTTGACTCTTAGCGCTGGAATTGGCGTGGGTGGTGGTGACAGCTTCGCAGTAGTAAAGAAGCCGGGGCGGATAAAAACACTCGTTGGGAACTCTGTTGTTATCCTTCGGTTCTGGCTTTCCACTGTGTCTTAGGATTGTCATGTGCTTTTGTTTGAGGCTCCGGCCTCTGGAACTGCTCGGGTTGCAGGTGGTTTGGGTTGTAAGGTATGAATGCCTGAAGCTCGAACGAATCAGAGACCAAAGTCGGCTTTTCTTGGCCAGCATGCAAATGCCAGAGTCAACACCGACATATATTGGCTTGTAGCGACTGGACACGGAAAAGTTACACAACATTAGCCCCCGAACGTGTCGCTCTTCTTGCTCATGCCCAATCCAGGGCGACGAAATAATACCAGCCACGTCAGACCGAAGAACGGTGTTTGTGTGGACCATAGATCCATCCAATCTCCTCACTTACGCGCACTGAGCTGGACCCAAACAAGCGAAGCCACAAGTTACTAAACAACTGCCCTTTGAACCCAATGTTCCCAACGCTTCCGACAGTTTTTGGCTTCTGATAGATGAGATACTGACAGCCGCAACGTAAAGATGAACCACCACATTTTAAATGGCATTTAAAGGTGAAGCAATGACCCAAGCCCACATACTCAGACTACCACAACTCTTCCTTTCAGACTGCAGAGAGCCTTGCCGACCTTACCGCCAAGATGGGACAGAAACAATCCAAGCCGACCGAAACGGCACAGATGCCACCCAAATCCGCTGAAACGGCGCAGAACCACCCGAAACCGGCGGAGATGCGAACCGCTCAAGAGAACCCGGGCGGACGACCTCCGACACCCGCTCCGACCATTAACATCACGTGTGTCCTCCCTTTTTATGTTATCCCAAACTTCGATACTGATTAGAATGCCATGAGAAAGTTCGGATGATGTCGTGATTGCGGTCGTGGGCCTCACGGGGGTAGGCAAGAGCAAGTTCATCTCGTATTTTTCCGATACGGCCGTGGTTGGACATGATATCGAGTCATGTAAGTTAGTAATCCAATATTTTTCCTCTAAGCGGTATTGGGCAATCCCCAATAGTCTACCCAGAAAGATGGGGCCGGCCCAACTTGAACAGGCCATCTGTACTACGAGGACGTTTATGGTGCAATGACAGAGTACGGAGCATCGATCTTTTATCAGGGTGATGCTGAAGCTGGTCCAAGCCCTGCCTTTTGCACCTTTCTTTTCTGTCATCTTCCCACCATTCCCGCTTCCCGCAACAAGAGCCAACGAAATTTTTATTACAAGGCACCTCCACCATAAGCATTCACACCGCCCGCGTCGACGGCCAGGACATCTACCTGATCGACACGCCGGGTTTCGACGACACAACACGCTCCGACACGGAGATCCTCGAAGACGTAGCCGCCTGGCTAAAGCGGTCATATGATGCCAGGATTACGCTCGCGGGAATCATATACTTGCACCGGATTCAGGATAACAGGGTAGGTGGTCCCGGCGCGGCGAATATCCGCATGTTCAAGGAGCTCTGCGGCGCCGACCGGCTGTCGTGCGTCGTCCTTGCGACCACCCGGTGGGATTCCCTATCCGATGAGCGCGCCCGCAGTCAGGCTATCGCTCGCGAAGATGAGTTGAAGAGTACACCTGGGTTCTGGGGTGAGCTGGTCCGCTGCGGCGCTCGCGTGTGTCGTCAGGATGAGGGGGTGCGGTCGGCTGAGAAGATCGTTGCAGATCTAGTTCAGTTGCGCATGCGTACCACGCTCCGTATCCAGGAGGAAGTTGCCGATGGTGTTCCGGTGAACGAAACGGGGGCAGGAAGGGTAGTCGAGGACGAGATGAAAAAGATGAAGGCAGAGATGGCCACGATGAAAAAGTGGATTGAAGACCTCTTGGAGAAACAAGCCCAGCAAAAGAAGGCTGCTGAGGAAGAACGGGCCAAGTGGGACGCTGAGAGGGAAGACCAGAGGCGCAGAAAAGAAGAAAAAAGAAGGAAAAAGGAGGAGGAAGAACTGCCGAAGAGAAAGAAAGAGACCGAAGAATATGAGGAAAAGAGAAAGGCATGGGAAAGAGAGAAACAGCAATGGGAGGAAAATAGAAAGGCCAGGAGGACGATCGAGGAGCTAGAGGAAAAGATCAAGGCGCTGGAACAGGGATTTCGCGAGAGCGGCAACCGCCAAAAGCCTAAGGATGCGGATGAAAAGGCGGACTCCACCAACCAGCCTACCAATCCACCTAAGAGCAGGACTTGCATCTTAATGTAAAATGTAGGGATTGGTCGTGGACAGGCTGTTGCTCGACGTCCCAGACGTAGGCCTTGAAAATGGCGACGCTGGCCCCGTCAGGCAGGACGTAATTAGACGAGCTTCAAGTTGATTTAGCCCCAGCGAAGGCACTGAGGTTGGAGTCAGAAGGGAGAGTCCATTTGGGCATTGTAGGTAGCCGTGCGACTCGGAGGGCGTCATAGAGGTCATTTGACGGAGTGGGCGGACTCTTATTATGGCCCCAGGCTCCGCAATCCGCGGTTGATAGCGCAGCGGCTGCTTCTCATATGGACGTGCTATTCACCTTGTTTTCTCACACTAGACCTTCTGAGGCTGTGAACTACTTGTCATTGAATCCATGCGTGTCATTGAGTCGCATGTTGTGGGCAGTTGCATCCGCCCATCGCGATAGCCAGTGAAACACTGAACCTAGGCAGCTTGACGACCAAGTCACCCCCTCTCAGATTTCTCGCTAACTGTCTTTCTTTAGTCCGTCGCCCGGCGCCACTGGATCATGCGCTATCGCGCTCCAAATCTTCAATCTGCCTGCGCTTCCGGCCGCAATCTTTTCTTTCCTCGCGCCACTGTGCTTCGTAACCTCCTCTTCTTTGAGCTCCGTCGTGGACATTCGCGCCTTCCCACTTCACACTAGCTTCGCCATGGGCAAGGTTGGCGATATAAACACAGACGCTAACCGGAGCAGGCCGGATTCCTTTTTGGATATTACCGAGATTCTCAACTCGCAGAATCCTGAAGTCGAGTAAATCAAGTTCGTCCTCCAGATTCTGAAGCGCGCCGCCCGCGACCTCGACAAGAAGGAAGCCGCCCTCGCCTCGAAGGCGACCGATCTCGACCGCAATTCCGCATCAATCGAAGCTAAGGCTGCAGAAGTTCATCGTCGCGAGATACGACTCGAGAAATCTCGCAGCGTGCCATCCACCCCCGCGCGCTCTCCTACCCACGGAAAAAGCTTCACCCGCAAAGCCGTCGTCGACCAGAAGAAGATCATCAAGAGCTTTGCCGACACAGAAGACAGAACCATTGTGATCTTTCAGAAATTACGAGACGTTTTCGATGAGAGCTTTCATAACATCGATAAAACCAGTAGGCTCATCAACGATTCGGCCGGCGTCGGGTGTCAAAGGCCTAACGAAACACATCAACACCGCGAAGGAGAAACTCGTCTTGGCCTTCAACGCCCTCGAAAGATCGGTGGCCAAGGACACCAACACACTGCGCCAAAGCATCATCCAAGAGATCGCCCACGTCCATGTCGAGACCGACTCCGACCTCACAGACAGCGATGTCAACAAAACCGTTCTCAAACTCGCGGAGAAAGTTCACTAGGAATACGAAACCCTCTAGTCCGAGCTTGCCAAGATGAGCGCTCCGATTTTCAGCATTCGCGACGACCTTAAGCACGAACCCGCCGAATGCCGGAAAGAATGCTCGGATCTCCAGCGCAAACTCGACAGTCTCAGCCTGACACAACTCGAGACCACTGTTTCTGTTGGTTTATTATTTAAACTGTTGAGATCTTGGTTGTAGCCTTTATTGGCCCCCCTAGCATGAAAAACTCCTGTGCATGTGTGAATGCCTTGCAATCTGCTCGGCTGACGTCGATGCTTTTGCTATTGAGCGTTAGACAGATCCTGGGGCGTGGCTTTGTCAATGGTACCATCCTTGGAAAAGCCATGCCTTCTCTTGGCTTCATTCATACACTAACTAACTAGCGCATAATGTAGACTGCATGGGATACTCCGCCTTCTTATGCAGGTCGATCAGAGACCTCCCTGGAGGTCGCCAATGAACCGGATCCTTATATCATTCAATATCCCAGAGCCAAAGCGAGGCCTATAAAGACCAATCCTCTACCCTCCCCCCTCATGTGGTTGTTTTTCCTTCACCTCCAACACTCCATCCATCGTAGACAAGCTTCAAGCTAGCACCTTCTGCTCTCTCTTGTCGTTCAAGAATCGTTAAGAGACATGCCCGTCGCCATCATGGACACAACCAGCGAGATTTCGCTCCTTGCACCTGACGATGGGCTCCACGAGACTCTCATATCCGCCGAGGGACAGGATCTGTACGCCGGACTTGCAGCAGCGGAGCTGGGGTTCTCCAATGAAGGCCCCGAAGACAACTGGCTGGGCACACACTTGTATGGTTTTGTCCTGGCCAGCAAGAGTTCGAATGACGAGTTTTCGGACAGCTTGAACAATAACGGTGTTGAGCTCGACAACGGCAAATTTGCAGTCCCAATCTCCCCGACTCTATTATCCAGCGAAGAATTCGAGAGCTTATTCGAGGAATTCAGCGCAGACACAGCCATTTCGCTTCATATGAACACTAGCGGGCATTCTGATGGTGAGCTCTCGGATAGCTCGACCCATAGCAGTCAAGAACTCGACGACGGAATATTTTCAGCCCCTGCCTCTCCGGCACTATCAAGCAACCCTTTCAAAATGAGGCCGTCTCGGTGTACGGTGGTTAACGTCTCTGTATACGGTAGCCCCACATATTTTGCCATACATAACCCTAACCCTGCGGTAACACTTGACCCCACATAACCCCGCGCACCTGTGACAGCTGCCAGACCGCACCTAAATGCCACCCCATCAATTGGAACGCACGCAAACAAGGCTCACACAGCGAAACTGGGCCAAATCCGCGTTTTCCGCAATAAAATTACAAATAACTACTATCATTACAATAATGACTAAGCCGTAAGCTCACCCTCTGATTAGCCAGAACCGTTACTAACACTCTAGCTTAATACTAGGGCTCGCGACCGTGTAACCCTAGTTCCTTGCGTTCCTACTCTCCTTATAACCCCTAACGGCGCAGAGGAGGCTATCATCGTCGTTAAAGATAGCGTACAGGCATTACCACGACCTTAGGAGGTGTTATTAAACGTTAGGACTGTAATTTTACTAGTTATAACTGTCGTTTAGCTCCTCTCTAGTACCACACCCTCCTACTGTGATGGATTGCAGTGAATACTTAGTATTGTGCCTAACTTACAGCTTATAGACCGCCTTAGCGCCTTATTACACGGTGTTACTATAGTTACGTTACGTACCCCTAAGCCTCTACCCCTGACCGCGCCCTTACCCTTGACTAGCTGGCTGTCTGGAACTATAGGGGGCTGGCTAGCCGGAATGGTAGCCTGACTGCCTTATAGAAGCGGCGTTATTAATATAAGTGTGGAGGGATTGCTTATAAAGGCTGTAGAGCCACGTAGTTTACCTTTAGTATTAGTAACACGGTTAAACTCTTATAAACGGAGATACTTATCGTTATTAGCAATACTCCTCTTTAACTATTAAAAAGAGTGGAAGTCCTCCTTAGCTAACGATAACTGTTTAGCCTGGTGTCTGTAGAGGAGGTCGTAATTACAGGGTATACCATACTGGGCTGTAAATCGCTCGGTACAGTTATTAAGAGGTTCTAGTATAAGGTTAGTTTAAGTAGGTATAATATTAAGCATTACCCTGTATTATTCCCTTAAGAGATCTAGGGCTTTAAAGGAGACGATATAAGGCGTTTTACTAAGTTAACCTTTATTCAGGAAATCGTAATAAAGGCACTTCTTCTCTGCCTTTAAGGCTTTATTAATATTCCGTTCCATAACCTTAACTATCTTAATTGCTTAATAGATTATATAATTAACAGTACTATTACCGTTAATAATAAATAACTTAAGATATCAGTTTACAGACTCTACTAATAACGTAGTTTATTAGCTAAAGTTAAGCTGCGTGTTAATATAGTAACTAGCTTACTACTCTTTACAAGGCATTTAAATCTCTTTAAAGTACTTAATAATATCAGTTTATTAAGGAAAGTAAGCCTTTAGCTTCTCTTAAGCAGTATTAAAATCATCTTTAATATAGGAGTAAATAATATACTTTTATAACTTATAAATACTAGCTATAAAGTACTTTATAATCTTTAAAACTAAGTTAGGGCAGCTATTTATTAGTCTGTTATTATAATTTATAACTCTCTCCTCTTAACTGTTAACTGGATAGTTAAAATTATCTATTAAACTACTAGACTTTATAAAGGCAAGGGCTATAGTAACTACCTTTACAGCTTTCTTATTCCACTTCTTCTTAATATTTAGGCCAGTATTCTTATTAAGATAAAATACGTAGACCTAAGGCAGGGCTTAAGAGTATCGTAAGGTAACAGTATTCCTTATAACGGTATTAAAATTAATAATAGTAATAAGCAGTGGAGGTGTATGGATCTCTTAATACACACAGTCAACTTACTTTATTAACTAGTTAAATCCTTCTTACCGTTCGTTATTAATTAAGTTAAACTTATACGAAACGGCTATTTTAAGGTAGTTTAAAGCTACTACTTAGAAGAAAGCCAGCCCTTTATTATTAGTCTTATAAGTGTTATTATATAGTTATATTTAATAGTAATAAGCTTACTACTTCTTTATCCAGTCGGTAGATTAAAATAAGCCTTTTAGCTTCTATATATTATCATCACCACTGTTATTCTAGGATTACACTTACTTAACTTAATAATTAATACTTTAGTTATTAAACATCTCTATTACTAATAGAAAGGGGTTATACCCATTTATAGCCTTTTTCCAGAGTCTATAACGACAGTTCTAAAGTTAATGATACGTGAAGATAATACCTTTAAACTAACGCTGTAACTCTATAACTAACTCTTAGTTATTAACTGCTAATCGATCGATATATAACTTAATAAAATCCTTATAATTATTAGTAAACTTATTATTAGCTTTATAGTCCTTAAGGGAGTGATTTTAATAATACTAGTAATCCCCAGGCCTAACCTTAAAGGTTTAGAGTTAGCCGTTTACAGCGTTCACCTTAACAATACCCTCCTATAAGCACCTAACCTTAACGGTCGATATTCGGCAAGAATGAGCCTTTAAGGCTTAAATCTTACCTCTAACGTAGCTGTAGTAATATCTAATGTAGCTAAAGTATTACGACCTGCACCCGACACAGGCCTCGAGAGGACTGGCGCGGGTTAAGACAGAACGTATGGCAGGACGCCAACAGGTAAGGGGCGTTCCGAAGACGGCTTGTTAAGCTAGCACTCCTAGACGGGGGTTTAATGTCACTGTAGGTCGCTGTCGCTATAATACATAGAGGTAAGTCTGAACAGTAGGACACAAATGAATAATTAAATACTAGCGTGAGGAATTAAAGTCCCTTACGATAGTTATAGGCATAACCATAGTTATCTATACTAACTAACTAGGTGGTACCTTATACCTTTAATCACTATGCTTACCTAACATAAGGAGTGATCAGAGTGATTAGAATGCCTTTAATTACTATAATCACTGTGTTTTTAACAAGATTAAAGTAATCACTTAGTGATTAATCGTAAGGGTTTCAGGTCTTTACACCCCTAGCCCAGTACACAGTACCGTGTGTACTGTTTCCCTGCACTGTTCCTTCTATAGGGAATCCATCAGGCCGCTCCAGCCTAAGTAACAGCTTACAGGGTTATCACACAATTCCCCCTCTTTAACGTTCTTTTTCCATAAAGAACTACTTATACGTGCTTTCCTTTCTCTATCAGTCATTATATCGTTTAACCAGGTAATTAAGAGTAGGAGAAACGCAGCGCTTTTATTAACTAAATATTATATCGTTAACGCTAAATTCATCCTTACTTTTAGGATTATCATGCCCGTAAAGTGCAGTCGCTATTAACGTTTAAAACTGGCCGACTATAAGGTAGCTAGCAAAAGTAAGTTATACGGCCACTATGTAACGGCTAATAAAATTACGTACTTGTCTTATAACGTTTACAGAAACGACTTATCTGTACTGTGTAAGGTTCTAGACGAAAAGAAGCGTTTTAACGCTAAGGAGCGTAAGACCGCCCTTCTTCTTCACGACACGGCCTTTAAGTTTCTACGTCTTAAGAACTAATAGAAGGGACTGGCATACTAGGCAGATAAACTTTTTAGCTATAAGTTTAATATTATAGTAAAGGAGGAGTGTAAGGCTCGGGAAGCGACCGCTTTAATTCTTAAGTTTAACTGGGGGAACTTTTTAATAGAGCCGGTATATAGTTCTTTCTCTAGGGGGTTACTACAGCTGGTAACCTCTTTTTAGTCTAGTCTGTTACCCTTTTTAATAAATGAAATAGCTCTTTAATATAGTGGTAACGCATTTACTTATTCCCTTTTACTAACTTCTTTTTCTTTTAATAGTATTTATTCTTATATAAAGCTTATTAAGGGCTCTAAAGGCCCAGCCTCCTTATTAGGTTTACAGTCCTTATAACCTTAATTAAAGGCTCTGACAAATGTCCTCCCATACCTATTAAGGAGTTTCTTACCGCTTCTTAAGCTTTAAATCCTACAGTAATCTTACTTTTCAGTATAATAGTTTAAATGTTAAATCTTATCTTATTTTTAGTTCTTATCGTTAGTTTTAATCAGTCTAGATTCTTTCAGTAAAACTCCGTAATCAGGTCTAGGTATTTAAGACTTTTAACTAATTCTTATAAGTTACTTTCAAAGCTATAATCTAACCACTTAATAAGATATTTAAACGTGTTTTTTCCCTTTTATAAGTCCACGACTTCCTTAACGTCATACTTGTCTTTATTAGCGTCGATCTTAATCTTCTTTTCCAGAGGGACTCCCTTTAAGGCAGGTTTTAAAAGCGAGATGTGAAAAACCTTAATCCGTACCTTTATATTAATGGGTAAGTTTAGTTTGTAATTAGAGGTAGTGATCTTTTTCTTAATCTGGAACAGTCCGTACCTTTTAAAGTCAAACTTCTTACTAAGTCGCTTTAAATGCAGGTTTTATGAAAAAAGGTAAACATAATCCCCCTTTTAAAAAGTCGGTCCCTTAACTCGTTTACCATTATAATAAAGTCCTTTTTTAAACACTAGTTATTTAATTTAGTGCTTATTAATAAACTTCTTCATTTATTCACGTGTGAACTTAAATTCAGCTTATAAATAGTTATATAGTTCTTATATCTAGTCTGTATAGACTACAGCTTAAGGGGCGTTAGTAAGTAGGCCTTAATAGAGCTTAAACTCCTTACCGTAATTAGTAAAGAACAGTAATATACTTATTAACTCAACTAATATTATATTATAAGTTATTTACGCTATTAGTAACAGTTTAAGTTAATTATCTTATTTAAAGTTAACATAAGCTTAAAGATATATTATAAATATCTAGTTAACTTATTCCGTTTAACTATCTATCTATAGGTGGAATGCTGTTAAAAGCTTACTCTTTACACCTATTCTTTACATTAACCTTTACTAAAATTTCAATATAATTAGCTTATCTTAATCCGTAACGATATTATCTAGCTAAAGGTATTATAAAACTACCTCTTTCTTAAAGATATAAGTAAGTTACTTTATTATTATATCCTTTAAGGTTAGTAAAAAATAAGCTTATTTTATTAATCTGTCGATTACTATAAGGACTTAGTTATAAGTAACTCCTATAATAAGGTCCTTAGACTTTAAAATCCCAGTGATAAAGTTAAGTAAGATAAAACTCTATAACACTTATAATATAAAGAGTAGTTTAAAAAGTCTATAAAGCTTATAATATCGATTTTACTTACAGTAACAGATATCACAGTTATTAACCACTTCCTTAACCAGCTTTTTTATTCCTAAGAAGGCGTATATTTATTAAACCTACACAAGAGTCTTAGCCTAGCCTATATATCCTTTAAGTCAAGACTTATAAACCTGTTAAACGTACTCTTTCTACTTATCCAAGTTATAAATGTACAATTTCTCTTAATACTAAAACCTTACTTTTAATTTAAGTGTGCTATCTATACCTTTTAACAGTTATTCTAATTAATAACTAGTTTTATTATAATTTAGATACTTTAAGTACTTTTTACTATAATCTTATATATACCCTAAGAAGTCTCCTAAAAAGCACTTATACTTACAGGTTCCTTCTGTTAACCTTCTTACTTAAAAGTCCTATTATTACTAATAGATATTATACTCTATTTATAAGTTTATACAAACATTAATAATTTATTCCAATGTCTAATTATCTAATATTTATAATGTATATTTTAATATACTATTCTTTACTTTATTAAATATAATAACAGAGATTAAGACTAAATTAGCATCTTTATAGTCTTATCTCTTATTAAAAGCATTAACTTACTTATTATCTTTTCCTTTAACGTAGTGAATCTAGAAATAGAACAGGGTTATTAACTCTACCTATTATACTTACTGTAAATTAAATTCCTTCGTTAAGAAGTATTAAAGGTTATTATAGTCTGAAAAGACTTAAACCAGTTCTTCTATACTACTTAAATACAATACCTACTTAATAAAGCATTAAATAATCACTATTAATTCCTTATTATAAATTAGATATTACAGGGCTAGGCTGTGGATTCCTTTTAATAAGAAGGTAACTAAGTGGCGTTTCCTATTATCCTAGACTTAATTAAGTTCTCTACTAATTACAAACTTTAAAAAGTCTATCTTAACTTAAAAGGGCTTTAAGAAATCAGGGAGAGTTAAAACTAATGTTATAATAAAAGCGTGTTTAAGGTCTTTAAACACCTTTTATTATCTATTAGTCTACTTAAATAGCTTTCCTTTACCTGTAAGTTTATAAAATAGTCTTACAATTTTCGTAAAGTACTTAACGAAATAACGATAAAAGTTTATAAAGCTAATAAAGGCTTATAACTCTTTTTAGTTTTTTAAAGTAAGTTAATCCCTAATTACCTTTATCTTCTCTAATTACATTTTAAGCTTTTTAAAAGTTACTTTAAACCTTAAATAGTTTAACTCTTAAACGTGGAAATGGCTCTTCTCTAAATTCACTATCAGCTTCACCTTTTTAAAAGCTGTTAAAACTTATCACACGTGCTTTTAATGTTCTTTTAAAGTTTTAAAATAAACTAAAACGTCGTTTAAATACATAAAGATAAACTTATTAAAAAAGGGGCGGAGAACACTGTTAATAAGGCTTTAGAAAGTTATAAAGGTATTTGTTAATCCTATTAGTATAACATAATATTAATAATGTCCGTTATAAGTCTGAAAAGCCGTTTTATATTTGTCCTTTTCCTTCACTTTAACGTAGTTAAATCTTATAAGGAAATTAAGATTAAAGAACTAATTTACTTTAATAATCCGTTCTTACATTTCTGTAATAAGTAATAATAAGTAACGATTTTTAATTATATCCTTATTTAACGTTTAGTAATTAATAACTATATATAACTTACCGTCTCCCTTCCTTAAGATAAATAGTACTAAATACCTTACTGGGGATTAAAACTCTATAATAAACCTATTCTTTAGGTTTTCATTAACATACTCCTGTAAGGCCTTAACCTGCTAAAGGTTTAAGTAGTAAAGTTAGAAGTTATAAAGCTTTACTTCTAACTTTAACTTAATTTTATAATCTTACAGTCTGTAATCTAGTAATTATAATATCTTTTTTTAAAATAGGGTAAACTTCTTATATTCTACAGGTACTTTAAATAAGTTAACTTCTTCACTTATCTATAATTCAGCTTCTTACTTCTTTCTACCTTTTAAATTATTATTTAGGTAATATAATAAACCTTTTAATCCTTTAACTATCTTAATAAACCTAACCTAGACTATATTTAATTTTAAGAGTTTAACGTGCTTTTAAGTGCTTTATATATCTTTAAAGCGGTTTAATACCTTCTTAACTTTCTCTAAACAGTAATTACAGTTAGGGGACTTACTAAAGGTAAGGTAGCTACTCCTTTAGTTAATTACAGGGTTATACTTTTTTAGCTAAAGTAAACTTAAGATTATATCATAACTTATAATTAATGTAACGTTAAAGTCTATTTATTATTTATCCCTATCTACTTTAATTAAAAGTAGTAAGTAATAGGTGACTTTACTATTATTATACTAATACAGGCCTCCTTTTTTATTTTAAATAAGAATAACCTCTTTATACTTTTTATTAAGGAGTTTCCTTTAATTAATTAGCGAGGGGTACATTAAGTTAGAAGCACTCCTATTATTAATCACTACTCTTACCCTAAACAGCTTCCCCTTTCCGTCTATTATATCGATATTAACAGAATAATACTTATACTCCTTTAATATCTAAGTTATAGTAATTATTTATCTTTAAGGTTTTATCTAACCTAACCTTTAAATACCTCTCCTTCTTCTTAAGGTTTTTACTAACTAGTAAACTACTAGTTTCCAGCCCTTCTAAAAGGCTTATAACCTTTTCTTAATTCCTTTTAGAAAAACAAGCAGCTTTAATAAACCTAACGATTAACCTTTCTTAAGTTCTTACACTTTAACGTCCAGTTAACTTTAAACGGTATAATGTTCTTAAAGTCCTTAATAAGTTAATAATACGCTCTGTAAGACTAGATTACAATAATATCCTTCTACTTTTAAATCCACTAATAATCTTCTCACTTTTACTACTCTTTAACTTTTCCATTAAGATATAATAAGCACGTTACAATTAGGTAATTATTAAGTACTCCTCTTTATTAACACGTAGTAAGAGCTTAATTAATTATAATAACCTTCCATTTATTACTAGATTCTCTTATCAAGGAGTAGGAGACTTAGTAATATGTAGTTCTAACTTTACCCTTACCATTACGTAATCCCGTCTTTATACGCTAGGGAAGTGGTTATAAAGGGCCTTAGGCTTATAATACCAGTTAAAGATGTAGTTATCGTACACGTAATCGATCTATAGTATATCTTTATAATTAAGATAGTTAATGTTAACTACTAATATTATAATTATAAAGTATAAGATAGGGGAAGTAGCGTCTTATTCTTTTTCTTCTTCCACTTACCTCTATATACATTATTTCTCCTAAACCTCTTCCTAAAACTTAAATAATAATAACCTAGCTTATTCTTCTATAAAATAGCCTTCCTTAATAAGTCAGTGCTTAAGTTAATTAGTAAAGTAAACTTTATTATAAAGTTATAACTTAATTTTTATTATTCTATCTTTAAACGTTACAGTAAGACCCTTAACTTATAAATCCTCTACTTTATCTATTAACTTTTAATATTTCTCCTTTAGCTTTTAAACCCTTTATTAATATACTTACTTCACACTTTCTTAAGGGACCCTTAAGGTACTGGTCTAAAGTATATTAACTTTAATATAAGGCAGCTATCTAAGCTGTCCTTCTTTTAAGGAGGTAAAGGTGCTAATCCACTTAATATATTTAAAGTGTTTAAAAGTCTTAGAAGGTACTGTTAAAAAGAACTTCTATTTCTCTAATTCGATTCTTTTAACTTATTCTCTTTCACCTTTTAAAGTTTACTTTACTATTTAAATAACTTAGAAGGCTAATTCCTTAACTCCTTTTACTATCTTAATAATTTTTAAGTTAGGGTCCTTCCTAAACTTCCTTAATTCCTAAGTTTACAGGGTAAGGTTTTTAAAGCTTATAACAGCTAATTAGAATATCTCTTCCTAAAGTTAGTCTTCTATAACCTGCACCTTTAATAATTCTAAGTTTCCACCTTAAAGTCAGTCTACTATAACCTACACCTTTATAGCTAACTCTTCTAAAACACCTTTAAGGACTAGGTATATTATATCTTAGGGTTCTTTCTCTTCTTCCTCTCCTTTTAAGTTACACTTATTTATCTAAGTGTAATCCTCTTTATTACTTACCATCTTAATATAAACATCTCTTAAGTTAAACTTAACATGCTTTCCTCCCTTTAAAACTGGCTTTTAACTAACTTATTTTAACAACAGGTACTACTGTGTTATATAACTTTTCTTATTACAATTAAAGTACTAAACCTAAAATAAGTCTTTAAATTACTTCTACTGTTACTGTTATTAAAGCTTATTACAATTAGGTTAGTTTTAACGGTTTACTATACTAATGTTTATTAGCTTAAGGTAATAACCTGTCACAGTTAACTAATTCCCCTTCTTTAATTTACTTAACTAGTAAGGGGTCTGTTCCTTCTAATAGTTCTTTTAATAATGGTAATTATAATACTAATTATTAACCTTAATAGCTATTTTAACTAACTCCTACAGATAATCTAGTCGGTCTTTTCAGTAAAGGTCTCTAATAACGTGCTCTTTTAAACCACTCCAGAACAGCATTATTAAGGCTTCTTAGCTAAGTTTAGTCTTTACTACCTCTAGTTTAAAGTATATAAAGAACTTAAAAATTAAAGACGTCTGCCTTAATACTATAAGGCGTTACTCGGCCCACTTAAGGGTATCTAGTTCTCTAAACTTAATCTAAAGTTAGTTAATAAAAACGTTAAAATCGTTAAAAAAGGCTTAAGTTTCAGGGGCCTCTTTACATACTCTATCTATAAAGAGGTTATTAATTATCTTCGTATAAGGTTTATACTAGTAAACAGCTACTCTATCCAGTAAGGCTTTAATAAACCTAACCTTTCCTTCTTCTTTAAAGAACTGCTTATTATAATAAGTAATATAACTCTAAAGCTAAGTTATCTAAAACTCCAGCTATGTAAAGTCTCCCTTAAAGCGTAATAACAAAAGGAGCTTTACTCATTTCTTCTATAAGCCCCTAAGGTCGTTATTCTCTAACTTAATAACGTCAAGTTAAACCTAAAGTTTTTCAATAAAACTAATATAACTTTTAATATCTTTAGGGAAGGCCTTATTAAGTTCCTTAACCAGTCCCTATTAGTTAAAGTTTAAGTCTTTAAGGCATACAGCTAACTTATTAATAATGGGGAGTTAAGGTTAAGTTTACACTTCCTTAATCTCCTTACCTTTTCCAGAAATCGATATATTAATAGGAGAGAGGTAATATCTGGAAATTTAATAAACAGCGTTCAGAACTAAAACGCTAATATCATATTATAACTTACACTTAATATAGGCCTTAAAAGGATTAATACAGGTTAAGATAAAACGTATAACAAGACGTTAACAGGTAAGGGGCGTTTTAAAGACAGCTTATTAAGCTAGCACTTTTAAACAGGGGTTTAATATCACTGTAAGTTACTGTCACTATAATATACAGAGGTGAGTTTAAACAGTAAGATATAAATAAATAATTAAATATTAGCGTGAGGAACTAAAGTCCCTCACGGTAGTTATAGGCATAACTATAGCTATCTATACTAACTAACTAAATAGTACTTTATACCTTTAATCACTATGCTTACCTAACACGAGGAGTAATTAGAGTGATCAGAATACCTCTAATCACTGTAATCACTGTGTTCTTAGCAAGATCAGAGTGATCACTTAGCGATTGGTCGTAAGGGCTTCGGGTCTTTGCACCCCTGGCCCAGTGCGCAGTACTGTGCGTACTGTTTCCCTGCACTGTTCCTTCTGTGGGGAATCCATCAGGCTGCTCCGGCCTAAGTGACGGCCTGCAGGGTCGTTACAGTAACGTTAAAATCTACTTATTATTCGTCTTTATTTACTTTAATTAAAAGTGGTAAGTAATAAGTAACTTTACTGTTATTATATTAATAAAATTGCTAGCGTCGCTTCGTTCGTCATTACGCGACAGCCCTTTGCTACACTACAGGGTGCTCCATTCCTCACTTTCGCTCCTGGCAATTTTGGCGTGGGGTATTAAGCTTATTTTAATAAGTATGGCGAACAAAGCGATAGAAACCTGTCTAGAGGCTAATATATCCGTTTAAAAAGGTAAAGAAATATTAAAAATAATTATAATTAAGGTTAAGAAAAGTAATCTTTATAAAAAAATCTTACGTTTTATTAATCTTATTTTATAAAGTTTATAGGCTTTAATTTTTAAGATTTACATACTTTATTTTATAAAGTTTAAAACAAATAATACAAAGAATAATGATTAAAAATAAATCTTGCTTGTTAAAGACTTTACTTTACAAGGCTTATAAGCGGTATTCTACAGGGTTTACAGGCTTTATTCTACAGGGTTTACAGGATTTATTTTACAATTTACAATTTACAGTTTTTTTTTCACTTTTACAAATGCAATTCGAACTGGAAACCTCTTTAATTTATATTACGCTATTTACCACTATACTATTTCTATTTCTATCTATGAAAAACTAAAGGCTTTTTTTAACTTAACTAGGTGAATTAGAGTAATAATTTAATAATTAATAATTATAAGCTTACATAATCAAATGATACGTTTCAATATGCATCACATGATATGGAATCCGATTTTCACATTGTTTTCAGGGTTAGGGTTAAGTAACGGGAGATATTCAGGTTTAAAGTGAAAAAATCATGACTTTTACATTTATCATTTTAGTTTATAATATAGAACAAGGTAGTACTATGCGTAGATTTCAACTGTAATTCTTAATCTAAAGCCTGATTTGGAATAGCTATTAAAACCAGAGAGATATTTAAGTTTATGTTAATGTTATTATTATTATTTAAGTTTAAACAGTCATATCTTTGTTGTTATAAGCCGTATGGTGAAAAGAGTTTCAGCTCTGTATTCTACGTAATAAATTGTATAGGAAACGTAACTATTATTATCTAACCGTAAACATCAATATCTTTCTCAATTTAAGCCGTATGGTAAAACTGATTCTAGTTCTGGATTCTACGTAATAATTCATACAATAAACGTAGGTAATGGAACTTATTATATTACTTATTAACCAGTTATTATTTAAATAATTAATATTATTAGACTTTAAACAGTAATATCTTTCTTATTATAAGCTTTATAGTAAAACGAATTCCAGTTCTGAATTTTAGTTAAAAATCTACATATGAAACCACCTTCTTTGATTAGATTTAGCCTTGTTTTTATTTCCGAATACCCATTTGTTTAATTTTTTCAAACGCCAATAACTCCTGAACCGTAACCCTAACCCTGAATCTGACTTCAGATTTGGATTCCTGGTCACGTGACGTATCTGAAAACATATCATATCACGTGATTTGGGGCCCGAGTAGGGGCCCGAGCGGAGGGGCCGAGCAGGCCCACTTTTGATAATGAACCGACTAGTCCTAGGTCGAGTTGAATTTCCTTATCAGTTTTGACTGAATTTCCCATAGTAATTTTTTTTAGACCACCCTTACAACAAATTGTCCTCCGGACAGGATAAGCTTCTTTCTCTATTTTAAATAGGGATAACCTTCTTGTACTTTTTATTAAGGAGTTTCCTTCAGTTAACTAATAAGGGGTATATTAAGTTAAAAGCACTCCTATTATTAATTATTACTTTTACCCTAAATAACCTTCCTCTTCTATTTATTAAGTCGATATTAACAGAATAATACTTATACTCCTTTTATATCTAAGTTATAATAATTATCTGTCTGTAAGGTCTTATCTAACTTAACCTTTAAATACCTCTTCTTCTTCTTAAGGTTTTTACTAATTAGTAAATTATTAGTTTCCAGCCTTTTTAAAGGGCCTGTAACCTTTTCCTAACTTCTTCTAGAAAAACAGGTAACTTTAAAAGACCTAACAGTTAACCTCTTTTAGGTTTTCACACTTTAACGTCTAATTGACTTTAAACAGTTTAATATTCTAGAAATCTTTAACAAATTAGTAGTATATTCTACAGGATTAAATCCTAATAATATCCTCTTACTCTTAAATCTGTCTGTAATCTACTTATTTCTACCACTTTTAAGCTTTTCCTTTAAGGTAAACGGAACACGTTATAACTAAACAGCTATTAAGTAAACCTCCTTACTAGTAAGTAGTGGAAGTTTAATTAACTATAGTAATTTTCTACTTACTGCTATTGTTAAACCCTCTAATTATGGTGTAAGAGACTTAATACTATATTATCTCCATTTTTACCCTTATAATGGTGTAATCTTATCTTTATATATTAAGGAAGTAGTCATAAAGGGCTTTAAGCTTACTATATTAGTTAAGAGTATAGTTATTATACATACAGTTAATCTATAGTATATCTTTATAACTAAGGTAGTTAACGTAAACTGTAAATACTATAATTAGTAAGTATAAAATAGGGGAAGTAGTACTATATTTCTTTTCTTTATCTACTTATTTCCACATATATTACTTCTCTTAAACTTTTTCTTAAAACTTAGGTAATAGCAGATTAACTTATTCTTTTATAAAGTAGTTCTGTTTAACAAGTCGGTATTTAAATTAATTAGTAAAGTGTACTTTATTATAAAGCTGTAACCTAATCTTAATTACTTTATCCTTAAACGTTACAGTAAGGCTTTTAACTTACAGGTCCTCCACTTCATCTACTAGTTCTTAATATTTATCCTTTAACTCTTAAACCCTCCGTTAATATATTTATTTCTTATCTTCTTAAGGGACCTTTAAAGTACTAATCTTAAGTATATTAGCTTTAATATAAGGTAACTATTTAAGTTATCCTTCTTTTAAGGAGGTAAAGGTATTAATCTACTTAACATATTTAAAACGCTTAAAGGTCTTAAAAGGTATAGTAAAAAGAACTTTCGTTTTTCTAATTTAATTCTCTTAATCTGCTCTCTTTCGTTTTCTAAAGCTTACTTTACTACTTAGGTAACCTAAAGAACTAATTCTTTAACTCCTTTTACCATTTTAATAAGGTCTAAGTTAAAACCTTTCCTAAACTCCTTTAATTCCTAGGCTTACAGCGTAAGGTTTTTAAAGCCTGTAATTACTAACTGAAACATTTCTTCTTAAAGTTAGTCTTTTATAACCTGTACCTTTAGTTATCTTAAGTTTCTACCTTAAAGTCGGTTTATAATAACTTACACTTTTATAACTAACTTTTCTAAGACACTTTTAAGGACTGGATATATTACATTTTAAGGTTCCTCTTCTTCTTCTTCTTTCTTATCTCTTATATTATACTTACTTATTGTTGGGTTTTTACAATCCTAACCCGGCTAGTGTGGTTAGAACAGTATGGCTAGATCCACGCAGCCGCTCCGCGGCTGCATCCGTGGATCTGCACAGCCAAGAACGCCAGACTCCACTGCCAACCTCGTATTCAGTCAGCCAACCTCGCTTCGCAGAAGCGAGTGTGGCCAATGCACTCCGTGCACTGGCCACCCTCACGGCTATAATAACACGGCTTCCACTCTCGAAGATAGAAATAATTAATCACCTTCAACACACACTGCTTTCCAATGCCTTGACCCCTTTTGCATTTCAACACTTATCCAAGTATAATCTTCTTCGTTTCTTACTATCCTGATATAAACGTCTTTAAAGTTAAACTTAATATATTTCCCTCTATTTAGGATTAGCTTCTAGCTGACTTACTTTAGTAAAGGGTATTATTATATTATATAACCTTTCTTATTACAATTAAAGTATTATACTTAAGATAAGTCTTTGAGCAGCTTTTACTACTGTTATTATTAAGGTTTATTACAGTTAAGCCGATTCTAACAGTTTATTATTTTAATATCTATTAGACCAGGGTAATAACCTGTTACTGTTAACTAGTTCCCCTTCTTTTATTTACTTAGCTAATAAGACGTTTATTCCTTTTAAAAGTTTTTTTAATAATAGTGATTATAATACCGATTATTAGCTTTAATAACTATTGTTGCACAGTAGGGTTCCACAGGCCTGTAGTACAGGCCTGTTGCTCAGAAGAAGTAGAGCGGTACTGTTCCAAGCCAACTACAGCGCTTCTGGCGCTGTAGGAAGCAAAAGAAGGCCTGAGGTACAGAGGCAGTGCCTCTGTATATGACTGAATGAGTGGTGTGAATTGCTTGCTTA
>Ga0247760_1000854_pt1 | contig 31163 bp, 23 predicted proteins | sample UWRJL171409R4_FD_179936 | JGI IMG/M metagenome (GOLD analysis project Ga0247760, IMG submission 179936) | Plant litter microbial communities from Arlington Agricultural Research Station in Wisconsin, United States - UWRJ-L171-409R-4 | ecosystem: Environmental > Terrestrial > Plant litter >... | reverse complement strand
TTAATAAAAAGTTAAAATAAAAAAGAAAGGGGGGGTAGGGGGGGAAACGACACTCAGTAATAAGCACAGTCAGTGAGTGAGTGTTCATGAAGTTGACGTTCATTTTTCCCGAGATTCCGGTCACTAGTGCAACAGATGGGCAATGCGTGCTGGGAATGCAGGGGTCAGCGTTAGTAACCTATTCTGTAGAGCGCCTAACACCCAAACAGCAAAGACTATGGGGGGGGGGGCAGTGTAGCTCTTTTCCTTTTTCATCTCAGAGTTCAAAATATTCATATGTAAATAAGCTGACTACAACTCTGACAGCTACCTGCCCTTTTTCCCCCCCCCCATCTCGCGTGAAATGAGCGAGGTCGTTCCACCAAAAAGGTATTTTAGGGAGACGCCATGAACGAAGCAACCTACCTGGTCCAGTTTGTTCCAATAGACCATCGACATCGCTACTTATGATTTATCGTCACACACACCAAGTATTTGACCTCATCATCCCCTCCTTGACCACTCCTTAACAATCAGATCCGCAGCCTAGATAGGTATCCCAGTCAGCATCTCCTGGCCTGGAATGTCATCAACATACTCACCTTCTCGGCCACGGCATACGCAGTCGCACTCAAATGTGACCCAATCAATAAGGGTGAAATGCTCATATCCACCACCCGTAGGCCCGCTGCGCCGTGTACCTTGAGATCCGACCCGACGACGCCACCTTTATCTTTGGGCAGCATGGCTGCGGTGCAACACCTAATACGGTCGCCTCATCAGCCAAACTGCAGATTCTCAATGGGAACTGGAAAAGCCATACGGATGCTGAAACGACAAGATAATGGAATCCTTCACAAACTCGATCAACTGAGCGTCACTTTGCACAGAACTCCCCGGGGCAGTCTCAACGGCGCCGAGACGACGCATGGTCGGCGTGGTGATAATCTTGCGCAGGAACCGCACATGGGCGAGGTGCTGATCGAAATCGAGCGGGTTGGTTCCCGCACGGTAGTCTAGCGCCGGCTGGGACAAGGGGTCCGTCAGATTGAGCCGCACTGTCCCGCGGCTCAACGGGTGCAGTAAGAACGCCCAGGCACCGGGGCCGGTTGCCCAAGGTGTCTCGAGGCTGGGTGCTTCTGGGTTGGCCAGTAGATGGGCTGTTGCGAGGAGCTGGGATTTGTACCCAGCGATCATAGCAGGGTCATTGCGGTAGGACGGCGGGAGGTATGATGCCGCGGTTCCGTCCGAAACCATGGCGCGGATCTTGGCCACAATGGCGGCGGCTGCCCCGGATGTTCCCGATGCATGCGGGAGGGAGAGGTATAGCGCGCTGTTGCCCAAGGCGAGGGTGTATGGTCCCCGTGCCGGGGTTTCGTTGAAGCCTGCAATGGCGTCGGCCATGAAGGCTGGATCAAGCAGGCTCGATGGGATTGGACTCCAGTTGTCTGGGTTGGTGTCTACCCCCTCATATCAGCGCGTTTTCCTGTTTGTCCTGTTGACAGAGATAAGTATACGTACAGTTCCAGTTTACCTGCGGCCCGCCATGGTCCTGTAGATTGGATCCCACACCGGGTAGATCGAGGACCACGGGGATTCCCGCTGATTTGAGGAACGCCGCCGGCCCGATACCGCTTCGCTGTAATACCGTCGGGGTGTGGAAAGCGCCGGCAGAAACGATGACCTCGGCTTTGGCTGTGATATTGAAGATATGGTTGTCGGCCAGTGACCGTACTTCGACCGTTGGTGGTCCCCCCGACTTCAGCCCTCGCGGATATACAACCCGGATGACCTGGTGCCTGATTAGCAGATCATAGTTGGGCCTCCTGGCTGCATCGTAGTGGCCGAGACGCGAGTACGATCGTCGAGCCGTCACGGGGTCCGCAGATGTTGGCACCCAGCAGGCTCCCTCTTTGTTGCCACCAGCACACTCCCGCGGTTTCTGGACCCCTAGTTCTTTCCACGCTTGCCCCATAACTCCTTGATCGGCCCACTGGAACGGAGGGAAGATGGAGTGGATAGGAGTTGAACCGCCATACACCGAGCTGTCCCAGGTAAAGCCATAGCGCTTAGCTACCCCAGAAGGTGGCGGCGTGAATGTTACGCTTTTCTTGAAGTAGGGGAACAGGCCTTTCCAGCCCCAGCCAGCACCATCACCGTCTCCAGCAGCGTCGACCCAAGCATCGTAGTCGAAACGCGAGCCCCGGTCAAAGAACATGCCATTAGTAGCACTGCTGCCCCCAACAACCTGGCCCACGAGCACAAAGGCCGTCTTGTTCCTCATCTCCGGGCTTGGCAGGGAGTTGAAAGTCCAAGTTCGCGCTTGTCCAGGTGTCGGTGTCTGCCAGAGCGAGGGCGGGTCGAACGACCCTGGCGCCTCCTGGATCTCACCGTATTCTATAACCAAGGCCGTCTCTGTTATAAGAACGTCAGCACCACCGGGACTTGAAGGAGCAGAGAGATGTGATAGCCACCAACTTCCAGGAAACGCAGCCGTGATACGGTCCGCCACAGTGAGGCCTGCTGTTCCTCCGCCTGCGATTATGAAGTCGTAATTGTTTCGGAGCTGTGATGCTTGCCGCTTGGTGTTGGCGTCTTGCGGTCTAGCACTGGCGGATGCGGCCAGCAGCGCGAAGGCTACAACAAGCATCGAAGGGGCCATCTCAGTTTGTCGCGACCATGCAACGACGGCGGAGTCCCATTGTAATCCATGACGGCGTTCTAATGGACTTATACCCCTCTCTCCCGATGTATCCTACCCGCCAGCGTAACCAAATGCACGAGCGGTGATTATCCCACCGACGACCATGGTAGGTATACAGAAATAGGTAATGTCAAGGACTAGCCAGCGAGCAAAGTAAAGTGCCCCATGTACTCTCATACCTATTCATGTCGCGGTAGGGTGTAGGGTTGCACTTCCTGCCCAGGTGCCAGATGTGACATTTTCAATAGTCGGGAATATTGGCATTTCGTACACACCCATATCCATGTCTCCTATGCATAGAGCGGGAACGGGAAAAAAAAAACTGCAGACGGGTCACTGCAGATGGGTCACTGCAGCAAAACTGGGCGGTTGCAAGGCTCGTTCCGAGATCACTGCAGGTTGATGTCACAAGCAAGTCAGCTTTCAGCGAAGCGGCAGGGATTCGATAAACAAGGTACCTCTAACTAACTACCCAACTAGGTAGCTAATACTACAGGCATCTCCACGCTATATATGTACTCGGTGATACGTAGCAGTAATCTCCGCGTCTGCTCCTTTCCCATACATGCTCACCCCAGGTGCCCATAGTAGCTTCAAAGCCACATTAGAGTACCATTCCTAACGTTAATACCAGGTACCAACCTGACTCCGCAAAACTTGCCAAAGGTAGATCTTGTACTTGCCTAGGTACCTAGGTAGTCAACCCAATAATAATAATAATGGGACCGGCTCCCCTTCCATCAGATTTGCACGCTCGGATTCCAAACACTGCACATGCGATATATGCATGCACTGGTTATTGATCAATCTATGTGGGAGCCGGTGTCAACTGGTTGGTAGATAAATCATACAGTAGCATGCTTTGAGTTTGGCTGTCACCATTATTTCCCCAAGCTAGGCACCTACTTTATGTTGCAAGGCGAATACCGAGGTTTTGTTCTGGGCATGTAACTGAGACTGCTCCTCCTCGGTAGGTACGTGCTGGGAAGCATGCTTAGCAGCGGGTACATTGTTACCTCTGAGGGTTTCACCACACCTAGGTGTTATGGGCAAAGGAGGTACAGACATCAAAACCCGTATCATCCATCAACAAAGCATGATCAATTCCTACCCTGCCCTATACCATAACCCCCACAAAATCCCCAGCACTAGAATCCGAATGCCACATGGTATCTCAAGCGCTACAACTATCAACTTCTCAAAACCCCTCAACATGACTGCCCACTCCCTTTTCCCTGGCAAATTTGACCAAATGCATCCCCACCGTCAAGTCCATCAACCCCAACCCGACGCTCTTATAAATGACATTTCCTCCGGCTAGCCATTTTGCGAGGGCATCGTTCTTCTTCTTCTTCTCCCTCTGTCTGTCTACCGACCCGGATCTCCTATGAAGCCCGAGCGAGAAAGATAGCTTATGTTGCGTGGGCGAGCCACCACCGGCGGATACACCAAAGAGGTTGGACATAGCCGAGTGGTTATGGTGTATATCGAGCTTCTCAAGATCATGAGACAAGTCGGTAGAAGCGCTGTTGACCGTGGCGGTGCTTGCTGTCTCGGACGTGATTTCATCGTCACGCTCTCCTCCCTCGGGAATCGGCGGCGCACTGTCGTTGAGCATGACTAGCTCTCCAAGTCTATTCACAGCGTTAACAAAGACGAAGAAAAAGGGATGATAATCAGCTCACTCAACCACCTGCGTCGGTAGCAAACCCGCATCAATAATCTCGCCCGCCTCCTTCAATGCTCCATCCAATGTATCCACCACGACAACACCTCCTTCAACAACATGCTTGTGGAAATGCCGATGGCCCGTCTCATGTGGCCGCACAGCTTGCCTGATGATATCGTTTGGCAGCTCACGCATCCTCGGTGTGTAACTCCCAATCGCCACAATCAACCTCCCCATCCTTCTCGCTTCATGAGTCGTCAACCATGCGCCGCGAAACAGAGGTTCGGTCGCGGGCGTACAGCAGAAGATGATATCGGCCTCCAGAATCTGCTTCTCCAACAGCCGTTCATACTCACCATAGCCCGGCGTAAGAACACCAAACGTACACTCGGTCCACCCCTCCCGGGCTTTGACCTCGGCCGGCACGGCATACAACCGCTTGAGCACGGCTGCGCAGCTTGGACTGAACCTTCGGTTTACAAAGTTGACCTGGCGGATGGTGTCCCCTCGGAGTAGTAGCGCTAGTCGCACATGCCAGTAGGCCTGCTCGCCGCAGCCAAACACGGTCAAGGTGCGAACGCTGGCGCGCTTAGCGACCAGGCAGAGCGAGGCGAGGGCGGTCCGGAATGCAGTAAGAGTGCTGGCGTGGAGGAGGCCGACCAGCTCGCCCTGTGGGGAGAACAGGGTGATGGCGCCGGTGGGGTGGATGACAGGGGGTGGGTCCTCGCGATTGGTGAATTCGCTGGTCCCGTCGGCCGTCGTGAGCGTGATGACCTTAACACCGTTGCCGACGGGGCTGCTCGACGGCATGAACAGCGTCGTGGCACCCGTGGTGCTGCTATATACTGAGGTGCGCTCGGGCTGGTGCGCCGAGGATTGCGTCTGGGTCGAATACTCATGCAGCGCGGCCCGGAGAATTCCGTGAAAGCCCATGAGCTCCTGGAGGGTTAGGTTCTCGAGGAGCCCCCGAATTTGGGCATCGGAGAGGATGGCGAGAGGCATTTGGAGGTCCTCTCCGGAGCCCCCGGTTAGGTCAATGATTGGTATGAGGTTGGTGAGAATGATGTCAAAAACCACCTGCTGCGATGCTGGGCGGCTTCGTCAAGAATGTCAAGCCTTCTGGGCGGCGCCTTGGCTCTCCGCTTCAGGCTGTTGTCCCGTTGCTTGGCTGAGCTTGTCCGCTGAGAGCGTTGTGCTTACAGGGGATCCTTGTACCAAAGGCAGACAAATGACGTCGGCGTCCGCAATGTTCTCAGCTGACAAAGGTTTGTCGGTACATGTATTGTATTTGGAAGTTGTGATGGAGAGTGCGAGTCTTTGTTTTGAGCAATGAAGCCGGTTTTGAGGCTTTTGGTGCCGGTGGGGTGCTTGTCATCCGACAAGGCAGGAGCAGATGATGCGATCAGGGGCTGTCGTGATGACTAGGGACCTAAGGTAGGTATCCATCGCTTCGATATACCGAGATGAACAAGATTGAGTTCTTCTCAACCCTTGAGATGCCATTGAGGCCTTTCCTGGCCATACTCCGAGCTAACGTCGTGTCGAGAATGAGTAATGCAATTTCCAAAGCTCTGAAACCTTAGAAACCCATTTTCCTGGTAGAGTCATGCTAAAGTCCATTCGTTTACCATAGGGAATAAACACGTCCAGTCCAATCTGAGCTCCTCAAAGTTTGTTTCCCGACGTCAACCAAGACACATCTGCATGTAGGTATGCTCTAAGACATAGTCCATTTTGGAGACTGCTCGGAACCTCGATGGGAATGCAGCCAATCCTTCTGCACATGTCGCTCATCCTGACCGCGGGTATAACAACTCACTGCCGTGGCTGCAAATCATCTCTCTTCTGACTGGGTCGGTGCTCACCACTTGCCGGGCATTTCACTATCCACATCCGAGTGCAGGGGAGCTGTAAGCTTTGCTAGACAACGACCGAATGCTGCTCGGTGCTGACTGCCTTCTGTCTTCCTCGCATCGGAAGCTTCTTCTGTCGTCGGAGGGAGACTGAGGGTGGGCGCCATCTAGGTACCTACCAAGTTCTATGGATATACGCTATGATGCCTCGTGGAGTCAGTCGCTTGGGCTTCAACGTAGACAATGAGAGTTCGTAATCTACATGTACTCACCGACGGCATCCCAGACGGCCGTCGCCCCAAAAACGAAAGAAATGTACCGGAAGCAAACACCTAAGCGGTTTAGTAGGGAAAATCCCACAGTTATTTACGTTTACTTGCCGCCGATAACTGCTCGGCTCGGGCTAGGTTCCTATATAGATATGTAGCCGAGTTCGACACACGCACAAAGGGTACGTATATGTTGATCGATCTTCAGTGGGCACACTGGGTGCTTTTCCCTCCGCAACTATACTGAAGCAATGGACAAACGGAATGGCCAGGTCAAATCTCATCCATATGACATGCTCAGGCTACCTACGCTAAGTACTAATCTCGCCGTAAAAACGTTTCCAGACTCCCGTATCCCGTATCCCAAATGAATTTACCCCGCGATGCATCTCGCTGATTTTGCCCATACTTGCAAGATTTCAATCCAAATTACACATCATTCGTTTTCATGCCTGATTGCCATGGGTTCTCATCGGACCGACATGGAAGCATTGCCACCGCGGAAGACAAGCTGCGCATGCTTACCGCGCACGACATCATCAGCGCTGCCGAAGCCGCCTCCCTTGGTGCCGAAGCCGAGGTCGCGAATGCGGCCGCTGCCGATATCAAAAAGACACCCATGAACCTCGAGCCCCCGCTCGCGAATCGCCTCGCCAATGGTGAAGTTAGCCATGAGCACCTTGACGCCAGCCTGTACGTTGAGCTCAGCCATGCGCACTGCACGTTGCTTATCGTCCTTGATGTTAGCAAGCTCCTCGGCGTGTTCCTGCCGCACTGCCTTGAGCGGCGTCAGCCATGTGTCGAGCACTCCGCCGATGCGCGAGTCGCCCAGTGATGCGATGGCACCGCCGCATGATGTGTGGCCACACAGCACAACATGCTTCACTTTGAGGTGTGCCACGGCGTACTCGATCACGGCGGATGTGTTGATGTCCGTTGCCGAGATGATGTTGGCAATATTGCGGTGCACAAACACGTCGCCGGGCTGCAGGCCAAGGATTGTCGTCTCGGGACAGCGGGAATCGGAGCAGCCGAGCCAGACTGCATGAGAACCGTGTTAGACAACCACCAACCATCTCGCCGATTCAAAGACAAGACTCACGGATCTGGGGTGCCTGGCCGCTAGCCAGCTTGGGGAAGAAGTTGGGATTCTGATGCGCCTTGTAGCCTGCCCAGGCATTGTTGGAGCTCAGGGCGTAGAGGAAAGTGTTTTCTATTGTCCATTGGTTACCACATGTTTTTAATTGGCGCTTGTTTTTGAAGTTAGGTAGTACAGTGGGAGTGCGTTTGTGAGGAGACTCGGATGTTGACTTACGATCAGCCATTTTGTAATTTCTCCAATACCCAGCAAAAGTAGTCCAAAACGATAGTAAACAAGTGAATAAGAAGGCGAGATTCGATGCTCGATCTGAAGGTTGAAGCCGGAGAGCACGGCAAGATAAGCGTGTAACTGAGTCGTAGGTCACCGACCTTTCCGAGCCGACGACTTATACGAATTGCACCGAAACACCACCGCGGGATTTTTTTTTTGTTGGGTGGAAGGGGGGGGGGACACACGCAGTTTCTTCCGGAAGCTGCAAGAGATCTGGTTGGAAGCTGACGTCGGAATGTCTCCTGATTAGATTATTGCCAAACCCCAATGGGCAGGTTTGAAGCTTCCGTCAGACGGGGCGGCGTGGGGAAGGAACGACACCCAAATCTCGGGAGGCGCCGACAGCCAAAGATGCGTAAAAATAAGCTTCAAGCTGAGAAGAGGGTATCTATCGGGCACGAAAATAAAAAGTCCGAGTCGGGGATATATATATAAAGAAAAAAAAGAGAGGTGAGTGGGAAACACGGGGGTCCGGTCGGACATAGAAGGCGCGACAAACTTATAACCACATTTCTCAATCGGTCCCTCCGTGGTGATGCTGCCCCTCGTGTGTCCGTGTGTTCGTCCATCCGTTGGGAGTTGGGACCAGGAGACGGACCCCCCGTCGATCCAGGGAGTCTTGGTCGATCTTTCATGGACCGTTTTTAGCCCGCACACCCCGTCCGCCCCGTCCAACCCCCTCCAGAAGAACCGAAGAGAAAGCAAGCCAGAACAGAAAGAATACAGAACCCCTACCACAGGGATGGAAGGGCTGCCATGAAACCTATTCCATGATCCATCTTCAGCCACGTAACCCTCCTCCTCACCCCCTCTATCTTAGTGTCCTGCAGCCTCTCCAATGGATTAACAGATCGACCGATCTCACAAGACCTCGCCCTGCTTCCGCGACGTGCTGAGCGGACGAGAACCGCCGTTGCCGCACCCACGATAAAAGGACAAGAAACGCCACGCTGTGGACTGCCAAAAGAGACCGAGCCACGCGACGTTGACCCCCGCGGACTGTCAGACAGTACCTAGCGTCGACTCGTTCAAACTTGTTGCGAGCCACGCGAGCCATGCGGAGCTTGAGGTTGTCCCGGATACCAAGACGGTAGAAGTTAAAAGTCCAAGTCCAAGCTCGTTTCCTTGTCTTGGAAAATATGCTGCCTGGGGATCAAGCCGGCCGACCAGACCCGTATGTGTGTATGTATGAACTCGCAATGAATCTCGATAGTAGCGCCAATGTTGTTTCTGGCAGTGCGGTGGCAGTTGCAACCGAGCGCGCTTTGCTTCGGTAATGTCAACGTCCCCTGTAAGGCCTTATCTCCTTCGCCCCGCCGCTTGCTTGGGGCTGTTTGGAAGGAGAAGGATGGGAAAGTGAGCACAATCCCACCATTCCAGGGTGCAAAACCACCACCCCTTTCTGAGAGGGACTGACCATCGGTGAGAGCTTCTTGCTGCCACACCGCGGGCTAGTACAATGGAAGTGGAGAAGTCGAAGGCCGTCTGTGCCTCTGCAAAACATGTGGCGCGTTTGTGCTTTGCGAAACAGCGACAGCACGCCGCCTCCTGCCTGGACAGTCAGAGAGATAGGAAAGGACCGCGCCTTGAATCACAGACAGTTTTGCCGCGCCGAGTGAGAGGAGACGCAGGGGAATTTCTCCCCAGGTTTCGGCGCACTGCAACAGCAAATCGGCCCCGGCTCAATTGGCAATATGTACCGGGGCGGGGGCGATCCTGCACTAGTGATGCATATTGTTCACGGGACCTCAGCGGCTTGAAACTCAACAAAAGAAGACACCACCGATGCGACGCCGCGCGCCGCGTGGATATTACGTCTTGCGAGTTCCAGGCCAAGACGCCAACACCAATCCATAGAACCCCGGACCTTGCAATGCGCTTTGAACAAGGGAATCACCATCAGCCTCCAGAGGCAGTTATCATGGCGTTGCAAAGCTCTCATCTACGGACCGCATGAGTATGCACACAAACCGGTAAACAAGTGCATTGGCAAGATCCGCAAAATGGCGGAGGCAAAAAGTTCTTCATGTCTGGTTTTGGTATTTCCATGCGCCATCCGAAAGTGCAACCCACGCCAATCAGCCCATTCCTTTTCCTTGTACTTCATTAGACTTTAATAGCTGACTCGAGGGCTTTCTTGCGCTTCTCAATGCGCTTCTGCGCCTTGAAACCCATGATACCACCGCCCCACTGCTTGCGTGCGCTCTCGTTCTTCTCAAGGTAGCCCTCCTTGATCGCTGAGACGAGCTTGGAGAGCTCATTCTTGTCCTCAGAGCGGACCTCAGTGAGGGCCAAGACGGCGGCGGTCTTGATAGCTTGTTAGCTGATATTTAAAACAGGAAAACCCCGGAGGTCTCACCTTCTTGTGGACAACAGTGCCGAGTCTAGCCTTGCCCTTGATGATGGCATAAGGAACGCCCATCTTGCGGCAGAGAGCGGGGAGGAAGATGACCAGCTCGATGGGGTCGACATCGTTGGGGATGAGGACAAGCGAGGCTTTCTTGTTCTCAACCAGGCCGACAACGTGGTTCAGGCCGTACTTGACAACGTAGGGCTTCTTGCTGACATCCTCCTTCTTCTTGCCCTCTTTGATGGCGGTAGCCTCCTTGAGAAGACGCTCCTTCTTCTCGGTCTTGGTCTCGGGACGGTATTTGTTGAGGAGCTTGAAAGCCTGGGCAGCGGTGTTCTTGTCCAGAACGTGCTGGAACTGGGCAATCGCAGGGGGGACCTTCAGGCGAAGGTTGAGAATCTTCTTCTGGCGCTGAAGACGGATGTACTCGGGCCACTTGACCATGCGCGAAAGGTTGCGCTTGGGCTGGATGTCCTGGCCAATACCAAAGTTCCGCGGCCGCTTCTCGATGAGGGGGTTCTGATCTCACGTTAGAGCCCGAGGCTTAACTGGTATAAATGTCTGCCGTTGAGAATAGTTACTGACCTTAGGGGCCTTCTTCGCGCCGGCCTTTCCCTGAGGGAAGGGGGCCGCAGCGACCTTCTTGCCGGATTTCGGAGGCTATCATTGAGGAGAAGACATCAGTAAATGTTTTGTGTCCATTGACTGTAGTCTTCGTGCACTCTAGAGAGCGGCTGGGTCGGCGTTGCCGCCGAACCGCAGACCAGCTCAAGCCTAGTCTTCACCCGAGATCTTGCGATCATCGAGCGGAAAATGGAGCGACGCGAGATAAACTCGAGTGCATGATGCATAGACGTGTCCTAAGACATTTTGAGGTAGCAGGATGCTTCTCAGATGCTTACCATTGTGAATGAAGGCTGGTTGTCGTATCCGGATCTCGTCGTGAGGTTGAGGAATTTCGGAAGTCGGAATTTGGCAAGCAGGCAGGAGAAAAAAAAGGTTGTGTGGGTTAGGCCAGGCCAGGGCGGTGAAACGGCAGAAAATGTGGGGTGGGGCAGCTTTTGGTGGCGCCACAAGTTTGGACGCACCCTGCGGGGTACACGCAGCTTACTTGGAGTTCGCTCTCACAAGACACAAGGTTCTGAGCGATTCTGGACAACACCTAAACCAGCATATTCTTGGGTCCAGACTTGCAACGGGGGAGAGGCGAAGTTTCGTTTAGAGAAATCAGGATACGCCCACCATGGCACCCGCCCTTTGTGCAGTTTGCAAAGTTGCTCGAGCGCTGATCAAGCGACCCAAGAACCATGCGAAGCTTTGCAAGGCATGTTTTATCGCTATCTTCGAGGACGAGGTGCACCACACGATTACCTCGTCCCAGTTGTTCCACCCAGGGGAAAAGGTCGCAATTGGAGCATCAGGTGGTAAAGATTCAACCGTGTTGGCCTCAGTGATGAAGACGCTTAACGAACGCTATGGATATGATCTCGACCTAGTTCTGCTGAGCATCGACGAGGGAATCAAGGGCTACCGGGACGACTCTTTGGAAACGGTCAAAAGAAACGCTGTCCAGTACGACATGCCGCTCAAAGTTGTTGGGTACGATGAGCTTTATGGTTGGACAATGGACCAGGTTGTCGAGACCATCGGAAAGAAAGGCAACTGTACATACTGCGGTGTCTTTCGACGGCAGGCACTCGATCGAGGCGCAAAGATGCTTGGTATCAAGCATGTCGTAACGGGCCACAATGCTGACGACGTGGCCGAGACAGTTCTTATGAATCTTCTGCGGGGCGACATGGCCCGCCTGTCGAGAAGCACCAGCATCGTCACTGGAGACAGCAACTCAGAGGTCAAACGGAGCAAGCCGCTCAAGTATTCTTACGAAAAGGAGATTGTCCTCTATGCACACCACAAGAAGCTCGATTATTTTAGCACCGAGTGCATATACAGCCCTGAAGCATTCCGTGGAAGCGCGAGGAGTCTCATCAAGCAGCTGGAGAGGGTGCGGCCAAGTGCGATTCTAGACATTGTGCGCAGTGGGGAGGACATGGCGAGGCTTGTCCCGGGCCATCCATCCACACCATGCGGGTGCAAGGGCAAGGCGAACACGCCAGCAACTCTTGGAGAGGAGGATATCGGCGGCTGTGGTTCGCAAAACGGGCGGAACACAGGGAATGAGATGGCCGCAATGGATAAGCAACTAAAAGAGAACGAGGAGCATGAGGGTCTAGAGATCGATGTATCAAAGATGGCAATCGGGGATAACAAAGCATCAGCGGAGAGGCAGAGCAACGCGCCTACCAAGTCCAGGCCGGTTAACCGGCAGGTTCTCGGAAACTGTAAGCGTTGCGGCTACATGTCGAGTCAGGTTATATGCCAGGCATGCACGCTTCTGGAGGACCTCAACAAAAACAGAGCGCAGATACAGATATAGCAACAGCTTTGTACATGATGGCCAGTGCTACCTCGTAGGCGGGTTGCGACTTCTGGCCCAGCATCAATGGATGTAATGTGCGTCATGTCTCTGCCATTTCCCGAGTCATCATATTGACCACCATCTATGAAATACGTTTCTCGGTCTGTGAGGAGGGTCAGCAACCTCCCTTGAAAGTTATGCCCTGCATCACGTACTCTCCATGGGTTGTTGAGCTCGTAACCATCTGGCGCCACTGGATTGTTAGCTTGGCCGCGTAGGTATCCTGTCAGTCTTCGATCGCGATCCATCACTGTATCATGAAGCGTTAATTCGTTGTTGAGATAGTGCTATTAGCCCCGGGGGTTTCTGACTTTGCTGATGACATGATTAGCAAGGTCGAAATGATAGTGAGGTGATCTGAGTACCAACCCTATCCCATTGATCGATTCCATGTCTTGGTCTCTTGCCGCCATTTGCCACATTCTTGAGCTTAGACAACCCAGCTCCCGTGACTCCGAACATCTATACTCTCTGTCAAGTCGTGTTTTTGGGTGTGGCAGGGCTCGAGCGTTAGCTTACGGCAACAATGATTCCATAAGGAATCAGGGTCTCGAAGGGAATCGGCATCGCAGCGAGTGTATCGGCCTATATAATCATGTTAGTATGAAGAGATGTATTTAATTGAGAGTCGGCGGTCGTACGCGGAGCCTTGTGCGGAGGGTGGTAGCTTGGATATCTGCGTGAATTTGGCAGCTTCAAGGCAAAGATCGAGTTCGCGACTGAGCTTGTTGCCGGTTCTGTGTTGCTGCCTCAGGCCTCAGGAGACAGCAACCGCAGATGGGCCCGTGCGCCAGCCTGGTAACCCATGACTAATTAACGTCGACTAACGAGCGCGGGCAGCCTCGATGTTCGTCTGCGCCAGCTGCAGAAAGGGAAATCGAGCCCAGGGCAGCCATTGCAGCATTTCTGCCAACGTCAACCACGATTGCCCCGCTCAAACCCCAGTTTCGACGCGTCTCTATACATTACCTACCGCGGAGTATACCTTATTTTTCGATACGAGCCCCCATAACCCCGTTATCGCGCGTTCCGAAAGCTGCTTCTCCCATCGGCGTGGTTCGCTCTTGCCTCTCCAATGAGTTGTGCATCGCGCCTGCACCTTGATCCATCCCATTTTCTGCGGTAATTACAGGCACTGAAAAACAGCCCGGCCAAATACTATGCGCCGGGCATGACCCGCTCTAGAATTGTTACTCTGCGCCGTGCTGGTCTGGACAGCTCCTAGGTCGGCGTCCTGTCTCGGTTCCTGCGCCTCCCCACTTCCCCGGAGGTTGTCCACGAGGCCAGGATATCAAGTCATTGCACACAAATATGGCGGAGGCTCAGCTAATGGAGGAGGAACTCCAACAGAGCGTATTCCTCGCCGAGCAGGACACTCGGCTCGACGTTGCCACGGAGGGGGGCGTTTCAATGAACAACGGCATCGCCTTCTCTTCTAACCGCCAGATCGACGTTGGCGCTGCCATGGATGATGACAACAATGACGACATGGTCGACGGGGAAGACAACGAAGATGAGTCTGAGGTTGAAGATGGCTCTGGGTCTGAAGAAGATAGCGAATCTGGGGAAGAGGATGATGACGTTTACGGTGAGGAAGATGCAGAAGGAGACGAAGACGAAGATGTTCAAATCGCAGTCCCACTGAGGAGAGTCACGCTTCAAGATGATATCGAAGAGGAGGACGAAGAGGACGAGGATGACGAAGACGAAGGTGTCGGTGCCGTCAAGATAAAACCGGGTGAAACAGATGACGAAGACGACAGCAGTTCTGATTCCGCTAGCTCCGCGAGCGTAAGCGAAGGAGAATCTGAAAGCGAAGCCGAGTGGGACGAGACGAAGGCCGACGAAGACGAAGACGAAGAGGATGATGATGACGAGTCAGAGAATGCCAATTTAAACAACTGCATCTTCTGTAAGGGCGAAGATCACGACTTGGTAGACGACTCCGAGATTTTCCTGGTCTGCACGGGGTGCGGGGACAATGCTCATCTGCAGTGTGCGCGGGATCGAGGGGCATCTATTGATGCAGAAGGTATGTTTTTTCACCCCGATCACGCCCTGTTGATGGACTGCAACTGAGCATAAAGCAGGTCCGAAGAAGTGGAAATGCCCCGACTGTGCTCGCGATGACGAGTCAGATGACTCGGATGCAGGTCCCGGAGTGAACGGCCAGGCGGACTTGGACATGGATGATGTCGATGTCTCCCCTTCGAGTCGCCGGGCAACGGCACCCAAGCTCGCCAGAGACCTCTTGCCCTCCCAGAAAGGATTGGTTAAACCAGATTCTCATTCAGTCTTCAATCAGCTTGTCCTCGATGAGGACCCCATGGATGGTTCCCGCGTTCTGCGAAAGCGCAAGACATCCTCAGCCGAGGCTGACGACGGTGTCATGGCTCTTAGAAAACGACGGAGAAACACAAGTGATGATCATAGCAACGATGAGGCGAATGGTCAAGAAGAGCCTGCCAGGCCCCATTCTGCTAGATCACTACGAATCAAGACTCCAAACCAACTGGTGTCGGTTGTCAAGAAGTCACGCACAAGTGTTGTTGTCAAGATTCGTGTCAGTGCATCCGACCTAAGACAGATCTCGTCTAGAAAGCCCCGAGGACTGGAGAAGAAACGATCAAAACGCAGTGGCGGACGTTCTTCAAGAAGGGAGGCCTCACGGACACCAGCTGCTCCAGCACCGACCATAGCCACTCCTTTTACCGCCACCAGCTATTCACAGCCATTCTATTCCTTCTACGACAAGGAGACTGACGAGCTTAAGGGCAAACCGTATGGTGGTATCCTGAGCGAAGCTGAGGCTGATACGTCGAAAACGATGCCAACGAATGATGATCGTCGTCGCTTTGACGAGGCCAAACAAAAGGCCGAAGAGGAGTGGCGGGATCGTTTACTCAAGATGCAGGCCGAAGTCGAGGTCCCGGCCAAAAAGTCCAAAAAGGCATCGGGGCCGGCCAGCCAAATTGAATGCATCGAGTTTGGAGGGTGGGAAATCGATACGTGGTATGCAGCGCCATATCCCGAAGAGTACAGCCGAAACCGCGTCCTCTATATCTGCGAGTTCTGTCTCAAGTACATGAATTCGGACTACGTAGCTTGGCGACACAAGCTGAAGTGTCCGGCCAAGCACCCTCCTGGGGACGAGATCTACCGATACAATTCGGTATCCGTCTTTGAAGTTGATGGACGCAAGAACCCAGTCTACTGCCAAAACCTGTGTCTCTTGGCGAAGCTCTTCTTGGGGTCCAAAACGCTCTATTACGACGTCGAGCCTTTCCTTTTCTACGTCCTGTGCGAGTACGATGACCTCGGGTACCACTTTGTTGGTTACTTCTCCAAGGAGAAGCGAGCGAGCAGTCAGAACAACGTCTCTTGCATCCTCACACTGCCCATCCATCAGCGAAAAGGTTATGGCAATTTGCTGATTGATTTTTCCTACCTTCTCACAAGAGTAGAACAAAAGACAGGCTCGCCAGAGAAGCCTCTCTCAGACATGGGCTTGGTGTCTTACCGCAACTATTGGCGACTTATCATGTGCCGATACCTGTTAGAGCACTGCCCCGCCGACAGGTCAGACCAGAAAGGCCTCAGCATCAAGAAGATTTCTGACGACACCGGGCTGACCCCCGACGATGTCATCTCTGCTCTCGAGGGGCTTAGATGCCTTGTTCGAGACCCTCAAACCCAGGTATATGCTTTCCGGGTTGACCAACAATATTGCCGGGAATACATTGCAAAGTGGGAGGCAAAAAACTATGTGCAGCTCAATTCTAGTGCATTGACATGGACTCCCTATGTCATGGGCAGGAGTAACGCTACTAATTTCGAACTTGGGCCTGCGCTGAACGCGATTGCTCCTCGCGAGGACGAGGAAGAGCCGAAAGCCGTGGCACCGGTACCCGAGACACTGGTTAACGGCACGGGGCCGATTGTCGAGTCCGAGATCGACAAGCCAGGGTTGAAAGTGGACGATGGTGCTACTGTCCTCGAATCCACCGAACCCAATGAGAGGGACAGCACTGCAAAGGATGACGATGGAGTCAAGTCCAATGGAGTCTTGGTCAACGGCAAGCCGCCTGTAGACGAAGGGCAGCCCACGGCTGGAGATGATGGAAAGCCTGCAACATCTGATTGGACTGCGCAGTACAAGGACATTCCGCCAACACGATTCGAGGTCGTACCTCCAATTGCTGGCTCACGTAGGGCTGATCGCCCTCGTCCCTTGGTTGCTCGGCCCGCGGTGGTGCGCACTGCTAGCACCGTGCCACGTCCGAGACCGAAACGACCCAGCGGGAGTGCTCGGCGGTCGTCAACATCGAAGCCCAAGAGTGGCAGTAAGAGGAAGACTGGAGGAACGGGCCGCGGTCCTGGGCGCTGGCCGAAAGGCACGAAGAAGAGCGATTACGGAAATGCTGATAGTGGCCCTGGTTTCCCTCCGGGGTGGGTTGCAGAGCGAATGAAGCAGCCTGCTTTGGTACCAGGAAGGAAGGAGGGCCAGGCTGATGCCGAAGATACCGTTCAAGTCCAGACTCCACCAGTAAACGAGTCATCGGCAAGTAGCAGCCGGAAAAATGGCTCCGAAAGCACCGGCAGGGAAGTAAATGGGGATCTGGATGAGGATGCCACGATGGCAGACGCCGATGGAGACGACTAGACGAATCTGGGAAATAAGCTACCGGTCGGATACCCTTTCATGGAAGCTGGCGAACAAGGAGAGAAGCTGGGAAAACATTACAAGGACAGGGCATGGTGTTTTGTGTGGGCTTATCATTATGTATAGTAAATCAGCTCCCAGCGCATTCGCTCGGAAAGACATGGTGTGACATTAACTTAACCGCTTGCTATTCTTTGGCAATTGACCGAGCAGAAAATGAGTGGCTCCGGATTATTCTCGATAATAACTCTGTTCATTGTGACGATATTAACCACGGACCAAACAAAGAGAGAAGATATTTGTATACTTCATAAAAGCCATCATGTCCACCTGTCCCGAATAGCTTCAACTGCATCAGGTAGGTATTCTCACTCTCGCGAGTGGAAGACGTTGCTTTGGTTAGTGGGCCTAATAATTACTTCCTGAAAGAGTTAGCCTATGGTGTTTAGACTTTGCCACCGGCTCTCATTTCTGACAGCTGACGCGTTTTTGGCGAGATTCTTTACCTCTGTACGAAGTACACCAGCTCCGATAGCGTTGGGTTAAAAAAATCCCAGTCTGAGGCCTTTGCGTGTCTCTGCCGCTGTTGTTTCGAGAGCAAACTGGCACAGATTTGCTCCGTTTCATTTTGATCGACGACCTGAGTCCCGCGAACTCGGAAGGAGTGTGCACTTGTTGCTACTACACATGAAAGGATGTACCAATAAGCTAGTACATTGCAGATTACGACGCCCACGAGCGTTACCGAGCAAACGTAACTCTGATTGCACTCCCGCTTCAGCCACTGGCCCCTCTCTTCACTTCAACGCTACGACCCCAACCTTGCGCCCACTACCAGCGGCTTTTTCTCGGTCTGGCTTGCTCGATTCCAAATCCGGAACGACCGCCATAACATCACCGCCATTCTCTTTTGGGGCGTCGCTCTCTCGCTGAGGTGCCTTGTGACGGGATTCGGTCGACGGCACTTTTGGCGCGTGGCTTGTTGGCTAACCGGAGCCTAGTAGCAGTCCGCTTCCCCTCCCCAGCCCGGTGCACGCAACCGCCTCAATAGCCATCGACCCGACGGAACTGCGATCTCAGGCAGCTCTTCCACTCCGGACGTTCGGGGTCTCCTGCACCCATCATCGCTCGTGACGAGTCGCAACCTCCACTCCGTTATTGTACCCTCGTTCCTCTTTCGCTCCTTCCGTGACCGGACCCGCCCATCATGTCGAAGGTCATTCGCAGCGTCAAAAATGTCACCAAGGGGTACTCTAGCGTCCAGGTCAAGGTGCGCGAAGGTGCGTAGCGCTGGGCTGAAAACTCTCCAATCCCTTGCGATATGTTTGCTTGGGTATTCTGGGAATATGTTTGGCTGATGCGTCTGGATTTTGCTAGCGACCAGCAATGACCCATGGGGCCCAACGGGGACGCAGATGAGCGAGATCGCTCAGCTCACGTACAATTCGTAGGTGGCCGTCTTGCCTGCGTGATGACGACGCTGCCCTCTGATATACGGCAGCCTTGGAACTAGGCAATGATTCTGACTCAGGATATAATTACTACAGGTCGACCGAGTTTTACGAGATCATGGATATGATCGACAAGCGGCTCAACGACAAGGGCAAGAACTGGCGTCACGTCTTGAAGGCTTTGAAAGTTATGGACTACTGCCTTCACGAGGGGTCAGAGCTGGTCGTTACCTGGGCCAAACAAAACATATTTATTATTAAAACGTTACGCGAGTTCATATACATTGACGAAGATGGTCGAGACGTTGGCCAAAACGGTACGCTCAGACCCGTCACGGTGTTCGAGGACCGCAAGCTGATGAGTCAATTTAGTACGAGTCGCTGCGAAGGAGCTCACGTCGCTCATTCTCGATGAAGAACGACTGCGAGCGGAGCGTTCAGACAGGAGAACATGGAAGTCTCGTGTTACAGGGTTAGAGGAATACGGCCCTCAGCAATCTCAACATCAAGAGTCTCGCCGCCAGCCTCGCCGGCAAATGACAGATGAAGAGGACGCCGAGTATAGGCTGGCAATTGAGGCGAGTAAGCACCAAGAGGAAGAGGACAGGAAAAAGCGCGAAAGCCGGAATACCGACGAGGACGATGACGATCTCGCTAAGGCTATTAAGCTTAGCAAGGAGGAGGAAGAACGACGCCGACGCGAGCTCGAGGAGAACAACGCCGCGTCGTTGTTCGACGATGAGCCATCTCAGCCCTCTCAAACACAGTTTACTGGGTTCAATCAGGGCTACCAGCAAGGTAGTGCTGTCGACTTCTTTGCGAATCCTATCGACCAGAGTCAGATGCAGGTCCAGCCCACCGGATACATGGCGAATGCTTATACCGGCTACCAAACCCAACCCACTGGATACCAGAACGGTTTCGCCAACGGCTTCGGCGTCCAGCAACCAACAGGGTTTGACCCCTACAGCCAGCAACAATTGGCCCAGCCGGCGTTCCAGACACAAGCTACCGGTTTCAACCCATATGCACAACAACAGCAACAGCAACAGCAATTGCAGCCCCAGATTCAGGAATCGGCTCTGCAAGCGGGTAGCAATAACCCGTGGGCGGGCAACAACAACACGTTGCAAGTTGGGTCGCTTCAACCAATGCCGACTGGCTCCAACAACCCATTTGCTCAACAGCAGCAACAGATGCCTCAAACTTCGTTCAGCAGACCTCAACCGTTCAAATCGTCACCTTTGGGAAGCCTCCCAGAGCAAAAGACACTGACCAACTTTGGACAGCCCCAGAGCTTCAGTATCCCTTCGCCACAGCCGACACAACCGCAGATTCAGTCACCGCAAAAGGAGCTGAGTGAACATGAGGCAAGGCTGAATGCTCTCCTGGCAAGCGGAGACGGCATGGACACGTTCGGAAATACGGGTAACCTACGTATCCCCGCACAGCACACAGCCCCCGGCACTTTTGTAAACAGCGCGGGTGCCGGTCTCGGTCGGATCACGGCCGACGCGACGGGCAACAACCCATTCCTCCGAACGCAGTACACAGGGATGCCGAACTTGACGTATGGAGGCCAGCAAGTACCCGCGGCGACTGGCCCCGCCGGCATGAATGGGTTTGGTGGCCAAGGCGCAAACAACCCATTTGCCGGGCGACAGCAGCAGCAACAGCAGAGCAATCAGGGCGATCTGATTCAGTTCTAGAGTGAGATTCTGAGATAGTTGGTTAGTGAATGCGAGGGGTTTGTAAACGCTATATGTTGTTCTTCTCTCGTTTCGAAGAGTCGCTATTTTAGCACATTTCTCTTGCTCTTATTCTTCTCCCGGGGAGCGAATGTCCCCCACGATACCCAGAGAGTCGCTAGCTTTGTGTTGTGATGAGGGGACACCATTTCCGGATGTTTGGGAGATAAGGCTTGTTACAGAGCTTGCATGGATCAAAATATATCTGCTTTGTGGTGGTGGAAATGAGAGTTTCTGGTCATGTATTCTTTGCTGTTTCAGCATGGTTTCCTCCCAAGCTCAAGCTGTGCCCATTGATCGTGACTTCGTAGCCCTAACCCGAACCCTGACCCTGATGATTGGCCTTGTATCAGGCAGCAGATAGATGGGAGTCCATGTGACGAAGGCGTCGAGTCGAGATGCCGATTGGCTTTAGTAAAACTGACCAAGGCGAGAGAAAAACGAGAAAAAAAGGGGGGGAGAACTCGGGGATTTATAGGTTTTGTCCAAAGCAGTATGATTCATCGTTGCAACTGCACTGCCATGAGGCCAGCTAGGCAGACAGCATAATTAGTAAGAAGGGATAGCGACAGCCAATCAGGCCGGCGAATTGAGCGCAGGCGACACAGAGGAACCCACGTGATGCTCGACAACAGATGAAGGCATGACGCGAACCTCGGTCTCAGACTCAACGGGCAAGATAAATATCTGATGTTGCGTCCTCATTGTTCCCCGATCCTCGCTCACAATAAAAACAAATTTTGAACGTGCTTGTAGCCTGTGAAAACTTGTGGCGTAAAAGCTGTGAATTTGTAGTGCGAGTTTGCTGGACTGCCAGAAGGCGTGCCCCCCCACCAGCCACCTGTCGCGTCTCGCCGCTAGCGGATGCGGGTGGGTCCGCGCTTTTGACTTGGGCCGCCAGAGACTTGAACCAGGCTCGCACTCCAGCTCTCTGGCAGCTCCCAGCCGACAACTTTCTCAGGTTCCGTGAGCCGCAGCATCACCATTCTCCATCGCGATCTCAACCGCGAAGGAAGAAAGAGGTGCCATCACGCGGCCGGGCGCCTTTCCTCCTCAGCGCTCACTCTCGTCGCGAGGCACTTAATTAATTCTAATCGCTCTTTCTGGCCCTCTTCGCATCATCCCATCCACCTTTTTTTCACTCCCATCACAACGCGTTCGCCCCAGCAATTTTTTGCTCTCGCCCACGCACGCATCCACCCCACCCATTTCATATCACGACAACCTCTTTCCTGTGTCATCTTCGATTCGAGATTTTCTCTCGCGACTAGCCAGTGCTGACGTTGCCGGCCATGTCATTCGGCGGATTCGGCGGCGGCAGTGCTTCTGGCTTCGGCCAGACCAACAACCAATCGAGTGGCTTTGGGTTCGGCTCCAACGCCAGCGCAACAAACACTGGTATGTCTCAGGCTCATTCTTTCTGTCGTCTTTCTCGCGGTTGATTCTCGTCTGTTCGCTCCGAGGGCAGGCGATTCGACACGCTCCGCAACAATGACCAGCGACTAACTCCTTACAGGCTTCGGGTCAACGGCAACTCCGGCGTTCGGCTCTACAAATGCAGGGACAAATACTACCGGCACTGGTCTCTTCGGGGGCTCAACGAATACCGGTTTCGGCTCAGGAGGGTTTGGCTCTGGCGGCTTTGGAAGCAAGCCTGCGTTTGGAACTACTACGACGACGACGGGTGGCACCAGTTTGTTTGGGTCAACAACCGCAACTGCTCCAGCCACCGGATTCGGCGGCGGTGGGTTTGGCTCCAGTACCACCGCCACGACCACACCTTTTGGAGGCACGTCGCTCTTTGGCGGAAGCAAGCCTGGGACTGGATTTGGTACCACCACCACAGCTACAACACCCTTTGGTGGCGGCGCGACGGGAACGAGTCTTTTCAGTGGTGGCGCCACTACAAATACCACCTCTGGTTTTGGCGCTACCAACAACCCAGGCATCGGCACAAACGTTGGCGACCCTCCTGGCACGAATATTGTTGCCTTCTCGGCCTTCAATGAAAAGGAAACCAACAACCCAAGCCAGAGCAACTCCTACCAGAATATTCTCTTTATGGACGCATACAAAAAGTGGTCAGCAGACGAACTGAGACTTGCCGATTACAGTCAGGGAAGGAAGCAAGGCGGCGCAGGCGGTAGTGGAGCATTTGGAAGCTCCGGCTTTGGAACGACCGGCTTTGGCGCCAATACCACAACCAATACTGGTTTCGGATCTAACACCGGAGGCATGTTCGGCAGCGCGCAGCCCGCCGCCGCAGGCTTCGGGGCCTCGACAACTACTGCCACGGGCGGTTTCGGCTCAGGTGGAGGGCTTTTCGGCAGCAAACCTGCAACCGGAGGTTTGTTTGGAAACAGCACCGCTCAGCCAGCTCAGACTGGGGGCTTGTTCGGCTCCAACACAGCCACGGGAGGATTCGGGAGCAATACTAACACCACGAACACTGGGTTCGGCGCAACGACGAACACCACAGGCACCGGCCTGTTCGGGGGGGCCTCTAATAACACCGCCAAACCAGGCGGCTTTAGTTTTGGTGGCAGTAGCGGAACGGGATTTGGCGCTGCTAGCAACACAACGACGGGTGGCTTCGGCGCCAATCCAGGCACAACCAACGCCGGAACGGGCCTGTTCGGTGGCACTGCGCAGACCACTCCCGCAACTGGCGGGTTATTCGGAGGCGCGCAACAACAGCAGGCCCCCGCAACCGGCTTTGGCAGCACTCCTTTCGGCGGAGCTGCGGCTCAAAACACCAATACTGGTGGGCTGTTCGGCAGCCAACCCAAGTCCGGACTATTCGGCAACGCTGGTGCCAATGCAGCGACAAGCTCGCTGTTCGGTGGCGCGACCAATACCGCTACTCCTTTTGGCACTGCAAACACAACACAGCAGGCGGGCGGCGGCCTTTTCGGTGGTGCGAAGCCAGCAGCTAGCACCGGGCTGTTCGGCACTGCCCCGGCCGCACAAATCAACACTACCGGTGGCGGCCTTTTCGGGGGTCTGGGGACACAGAACCAAACCCAACAGGCGGGACCTGGTCTGTTTGGGGGCGCCCAGGCAATCCAGCAGAAGCCGTCTTTGTTTGGAACTCAGCAAACTTCGGGCAGCAGCCTCTTCGGCGGCCAGCCCGCACAACAGCAAACCAGCTTGTTCGGGCCAGCCAACACCCAACAGGTTCAAAGTGGATTCGGTAATTCGCTCCTTGGAGCTTCCCAGAACAACCAGTCGCAGCCTCTTGCATTTTCCACCAGTATCACCGACCTCTCCGCATATGGCTCAGCGACTCTCTTCTCGGGATTGCCAGACGACAAGATTCAAAACCCGGGACCCCTGGCGACCCCCTTGTCAGTCAAGGCAAAGGCCAAAAGCCGGTCAATTCTACCCATGTACAAACTAAGCCCAGCCAATGCATCTCGCTTCGCCACGCCGCAGAAGAGAGGTTTCGGCTTTTCATATAGCAATTACGGATCGCCCTCTAGTCCATCCAGCGTTGCTAGCACTCCTGGAGGGCTCGGCCAGAGTCTTCTTCTCGGTAGTATTGGTCGTGGACTAAGCAAAAGCATCTCGGCCAGCAATCTACGACGCAGCTTCAATGTTGAGGACAGCATCCTGACCCCGGGCGCATTCTCCGCCAGTAGCAGCGCGCGCCTCACAAACGGCTCGGCGAGTCACAAGAGGCTGGTCATCAACCGGGACATGCGTAGCGATCTGTTCACGGCTCCAGTCAAAGAGAGTCTCACCCCTGATGCCACAAATGGTACACGCAAGTTGTCTAAGCGTGTCAGCTTTGACACCAGTACCAACGAGAACGGTGCTCAAGATGGCCCCAAGGCGCTCGCGGATGGCCCCCCGAGCACTCCTGAAGGCAGCGGTCTTTCGAGGTCTGCCAATAACGGCCTGAGCGGCCCTCGGCCCGCTCCCAACCCGGTCGCGCCCGAGATGGAGCAAGTGAAAAACAACGAGCTCGCTATCGTCCCCGAAGAGGGGTTGCCTGCTCCAGTGCAGCCCAAGCAGTCGGCTTTAGACGAAGTCGTCGCAGGCAGTTATTGGACATCTCCGCCACTCGAGGAGCTCCGTCAGATGCAGAGGAGCCAGCTGAAAGCGGTCAAGAACTTCATTGTCGGCCGTGAGAATATCGGCAGTGTCGAATTCAAGGTTCCTGTTGACCTCTCTAACATCAACCTTGATGACATCGTCGACGGCATTGTTTGTCTTGCCGTCCGCCAGGCTACCGTTTACCCAAACAAAGACCGGAAGCCTCCGGTTGGCAAGGGTTTAAACGTTCCGTCGCTCATCTCACTGGAGCACTCCTATCCCCGAGCGGGTCTCGGAGTCAAAGGTCGGAGACTGGAAAAGCACATTGAGCGACTTAAGGCCATAGAGGATACTAGGTTCGAGAGCTACGATGCTGAAACGGGTATCTGGACTTTCTCTGTGGAACATTTCACCACTTATGGCCTAGGAGAAGATGATGATGAGGAGGAGGAGGAAGAGACCGATGTTGACGTCACTACAGATGTCAACGAGCATGTCGCGATTCGGGGATCAGCGGCCAAGGCCTCACCTGAGGCAGACCCTGACGACACATTTGATTTTCGCCGCGGGCGACGTGCCGTACCCGGCGCTTTTGACGATACTGCGCTCTCTGACGACGAGCAAGAGGATGAGTCGCGGTCTCTGACCGCTGCCCACTTGCATAGAGAGAACGAGCCAATGCAATCCCAAGAATGGTTCGAGGACGAGAGCATGGCAGGCGCTCAGGATGACTACCAGTATGAAGCCTCCCAACACTCTTCCCCACATAGCTCTATGGACGAACAAGAAGATGAGCTAGTTATCTCACGGTTTGCTGAGAATGAGGTCCAGGTCCCGGCGGGCATCATGAGAGCAAGAATGCGAGCCGTCAAGAAGTCGACGGCGCCTACCAAGATTGAAATTGCTGGAGGCGATGACTGGACACAAATCCTGCAGGCGAGCGTTCGGGCGCCACGAACGGTGGATCGGGCGACACTGCGCACTCTCAACGAAACGGGCGCCGCATGGGATATGAAGGATCGTGGAAGCCCGACGCCTCAGAAGTTGCAAGCTGCTGATGGGCCCGGCTTCGCTACGAGTATTGATCTGATGAGGTCACTATTCGAGCAGGCAAAAGGTCCGACTCAGCCCGTGCAGGCCTCGCCGGCAACGGGTTTCGTAAAGGTCGGTGTCCAGCCCGTCTCTTGCTAGTTTACACGGCATATTTTATGTTTTCCTTCTAGCCCAGCACAATACACACTGTACTTATCCTTCGAATATTTCCCTAACTAAGATTTTTTTCTCTGTCTAGTGGCCTTATCAGCAACGTCCCAAGGTTGATACAGAAGAGTCTGTTCCTGTCGCTCGGCCCAACTGGGGACCCAATGAACTCCTCGTCACGGCTTACGACAATGAGACCAACATGCTCTCAATTGACAACTCCGACGCGCCCAGCTTATCCGATAGAGACCTCTCTCAACTTCAACAGTACATTGAAAGTACCCTGGCGGAAAGCCGCAGCGACCAATATGGGCCGGATCTGCGAGAACTCGCCCAGGGAGACTCGGTTTGGGATCTGGCCTCTATTCTTTTCGATGAGGACGGGGTGAATCTTCCTCGCTTCTGGAAAACACTGGTCAACGATGCCACCAACGAAGCGCTCGCCAGCACTCCAACCCCAGAGGAAAAAGCCATCGTTTGTCTTGCAGGCAACCGCGTCGCTGATGCTTGCGGTCATTTGCTTGCCACTGGAGACTTCCGTCTTGCGACGCTGGTATCGTGCATCGGAGCGCCGAAGAAGGACATGCGTGCTCAACTCAAGGACTGGCGCGATTCCAACGTGCTAGCAGAGATCTCGGAACCTATTCGAGCTATCTACGAGCTCCTTGCTGGCAATGCTGGTGTTTGTGCTGGGGTCAAGAATGTTCCATTGGAGCACCGCGTTGCCTCATTTACTATTTCGCAGCGCTTCAACCTAAACTGGACGATGGCCTTTGCGCTCCGCCTTTACTACACGACCACAAAGACGGCAGGAAATGGTGCAGATGTCATCGAAGCCGTCCGTTCTTTCCAGTCCGATATTGAGCAGGACAAAGAGCCAGAGCCTAACAGCCCCTTGTGGTCCCTTCTCAAGGTTTTCGCGTTTCGCGAATTTGATTGGGCTGACTCGCGCCTTGGCTGGCTGCTCACCAGGGCTATCCACTCGACTGGCAAGGTTTCATTTGGCCATGATGCAGTCGAGAAACTCGACAGGGCATCCATCGCTTTCGCCTCAGCACTCACGACACAATCACATTGGGTTCCCGCTACTTTCATTCTGTTGCAACTATCGGACGAAGCATCGCGTGAAGCAGCGGTACGCGATCATCTCGGTCGCCATGCGCATCTCATCGGCTCCCCAAAGAAGGCAGACATGCCATTTTCGGTCCTCCGCAAGTTTGGCGTGTCAGAGAATTGGATCTGGGAGGCCAAAGCGCTTGAGTTTCGGTCTAAGCAGGACTCTCGCCAAGAGTTTCTTGCTCTGGTCTGGGCTGGTAACTACACCGAGGCCAACAAGACATTCCTGGACTCCGTCGGTCCGGACTTGGTGATTGAGAGAGACCTCAAGCGGCTTTTCTCATATGCGCAGCTCCTGTACAAGGTGAGGAAGTATCTCCGCGATTGGGATCGCGGTGCTGCCGTGTACCTATTGTATCCCATGGCGCGTTCTGGTGCTAAGCAGGAGGGTCGGTTTGATGACCTGCTGCTTGACGGGTTGGTGGCTCTGTATGGGAGGGCTCATGGAAATGTGCGCCAGAAGGCGGCGGTTGCGGATATGGCAGAGGAGTTGATTCGATCCAAAGGTGGCGATGCAAGACTGTACCAGCTGCTCCCGGAGGATGTGAAGGGGCGGTACATGCGAGATCAAGCGCTTGACAACATTCGCTGATGGAATGCGGTTGAAAAGAAAACGCTAAAAATGCAGAGAGATGGGGAACGAGACAGCAAAAGTTTTTCGTCGTTGAAGATAGCGGGCAGGACTGATGGTTTGGGAGGACGCTTCTGTCCCAGTATTTGTCTTTGGAAGGAAATATGAAGCTGGAGAGTCTGCCATCACATCGACTTAACTTGGATGGCATTCACTTTGGCTACAGCGAATCAGACGACTGAAATTGTCGTCGTGTCAGGGTTATGATGTACGTAGTTAGATAGTTTAATGGGTACAATTGTGCCGGATCTTGAGTGTTTGCGTCGTTGTCGTCGTTGTCATCGTCAAGGTATAATCTGTGAAGACTGTATTCTCGCCATTCGCCATTGTGATCATTAATTATGTAGGATACATATCCCAGCCATCCCAGCTGGGACGCCCTCTCCCGAACAACTCCCGAGCACACCATCCATCCGCGGGATATACCGCCGATAATCAAGACAACAAGCGGGAAAATTAATGAAACATTTGGGGGGGAAAAGCAAATCACCTCACCGAACAACAACCAGCCTCCCACCATCCCTCCTCACCCTCACCTTGACACGCACATCCGTCTTGGGCTCCAGAATATGCACCGGCATAACTCCATCGTCCTTTTCCGGGACTGCAATAGTCTTGTCCTTACCCTCTACCGATTCGATATCCAGCGTCAGCACCACCATGGCGACAAAGGCTAGAATCTCGTGCGTCGCGAAATGTCGGCCGGGACAGAGCGTTTTGCCTCCGCCAAAGGCACGGAAGGCGGCCGGGTGGATGCCTTTTTCTTTCTTTTCTTGGGTGTCTTTGAAAGATGATGAAGAGGAGGAGGGTTGTTGTTGTTGTTCTTCTTCTTTGCCGCTGATGTTGGAGGAGCTGGAGTCGGATTTCTCTGGGTTTTTATTATTGCTGGTTCCTTTCTCCTTTTCGTCGTCATCTTGTTTGTTAGCAGTCCCCGGTTTTTCTTCTTCCTCTCCCTTTCTTGTGGCCACGCCCCCCTTCTCCAACTTCATAAACCTCAACGGATCAAATTCATCCACGCCCTCTCCCCAAACATTAGGGTCAGCATGGATGACGCCCCCAGCAATTTGGACCACTGCCCCTTTCGCCAAAAAGTACCTCCCACCGGCCAGCTCTGTATCCTGCTTGACCAGCCTCGTCGAGTAAAAATCTGACCCCAGCCTCAAGGCTTCACGAAACACACTCATCAAGGTCGGGCAGTTTGTCTTTAGTGCATCTTGATCCATCAAACGCGTAGGCTTCCCTCCCCCGCCCATATCCAGCTCCGTAACCGCGCGGGCTAACAGCTCGGCTCTCACATAGCGCAGCAGATCCGGTCGCGCAATCAAGTGCGTGACAATCCAGAACGTCGTCGTCGCCGAGTTAACAATGCCCGCGAACAAGAAAGAAACCTCGCTCCTCGCCGCTTCCTTCAGCGTAATCCCATGCGCCGTCAGCACCGCGATGCGCCTCCGGATGATCTCGCTGACCGCAGTGTCATGGTGGTGGCCGGCCTCCAAGTACGCCGTAAAGGCCTGGACCAGTCTCTCCCGTGCCCGGAACGGCTTTTGTGCCGTAAGCGAGGGTGCCACACCCATGAGCAGGGAGCCCAATCCGTGGTCGAAATCCCAAAAGGCGTCTTCGAGGGACGGGTCGACGGATAACGGGTTGGATGGGCCATAGAGAAACACGGCCGTGGCACGGGCGATGAACCCTCGCAAGAAGATGAGGAGGGATACCACCTCTGGGTCCCCATCGTGGCTTTCTGCGTAGTCGTTCACCAACCGCGCCAGCTCGCGCGACGCGCGCAGCGAGAGCTCCGAAAGCGTTTCCCCCGGCGCGAGATATGACCAGACCATATCGTGAAGGTCGGCGATTACGCCGCGCGCCTCGCCCGACTCCGGATCAATGTGCTGGCGTAGGATGGTTGTAGTTTCGTTGTCAAAGCCCAGCACGCGCTTGGTAATGTCCGGAATCAGCGGAGAGAAGGACAGCGTTTTGGACGCGCGCTGCACGGCCGCAGCGAGAGACGGGTCCGTCACCACGTAGATGCGTGAGAAGGGCACGGGAAGAGTAAAGATAGGCTTGTCCCGGTTGCGAAGGCCGATTCCCTTGACGTAACGTCCGCCTTGGAACGCCATCCCCAGAAGATGGCCCACATAAGGAATGGCGGGCGCGATAATGGGCGGCTCATGAGCATGTTTCTTGCTGGTCTGGAGGCGGTAAAGAAGCAGGTAGAGCGTGCCCGCGATGGCGGCAGCGAGGGTGACAATGGACGTCCAGTCGTCAAGATAACCCATATTTTGGTTTTTGCCTTTTTTTTCCTCTTTCGCTCCTAAATTTTTTTTTTTTTACCTCAATCTCACAGAACTTCCTTTGTTTTGGTTACAAAGTCAAGTCAAGTGAGATTGAGAATGTGTGTGGGTGTGTGTGCCGTGCGAAACAAAACAAGGACGGCGTAGATGGGTTTGGAGCAGGATTGAACGGTCTGGCGGTATAAATCGTCGACGTGCAAAAAACACCTCTCACATGTTATAAAATAAAAACCGTGTACCACTGCCGGTCTCAGAGCGGCTCCAATACGGCACTCCGCGCCTTCAGTCGTGGTTTCGCACACATTATGTGCCATTTCCGCACCACGTCTCCCCCTCCTTGAAATGGGGTGAAGTGCGCTGGCGAATCATATTCCAAGACCGCGGTATGCATCTTCGCTGTCATCCAACGGTCCGCCTATCAGAAAGCTTCTTGATCAAATCCCATCGGTTTCTTACCAAGCATGGACAGGGGTGTTGAATCAAACCTTCCCTCACATGCAAAACACGAACGAACAATCTCAGGCTTCAGTGTTCCACTGGAGGGATCAGTCAGCATCTTTATGTTGTGCGTGTTACCTAGCCATCTTGCACAAAGCCACGTGCTGTAGCTCTTGTTTTCTACCGCTCGCTGGTTTTCTTCCCGCTTTCACCCTTCTATTCGCTATTCCGTGCTCATTCGTGCCGTTCAAACCGTAGGAACTCATCGCTTCCGCCGCCTGCCCTATCTCAGCGGGGAACTGGTTCCTGGTAAGAAACTCTGAGCTCCCCCAAATCCTCCATTCCCACTTCCAAGTGTCTGCCCACTCCCGTTTCCATTTCCTTGTCCACTGCCACTCCCCCCATTGCCATTGCCATCGCTGACCATTGCCGCCATCTTACGCAGCGGTGTCGACGGTCCGGTCCCGTCGTGCGGATTTGGTGGCGTGTCCGTCCTCTGGACTAGCGAGTCGTCTTTGCGTGGGGGTTTAAAGTTGATACCCCTACCCTTCACGTAAATTTCCTCCAGCCTCCGTTCCCAGATCCCCGCGTCTTGGAACTCGAGGAACTTGCGGTACAGCTTCAACGCTGTGCGTGCATCCTCGATCGAGTCGTGTGTCTCCAGCTGGATGTCTTCCTTAAGCAAATACCATGCTAGGAATGCCAACGACAACTTGCGCAGCCGCTCCTTTAGGTAGTACAGCTCAATTGTGTCGATGACTTGAGCCCGCGGCACCTGCATGTTGATGACACGGAAGTCTTGTCTTAGCCCGTGGCCCAGAAACTTGCAGCCCAGGTTTAACAGAACCCAGAGCTTCTTGTATGCTACCTTGAGCGACACCAGGTTATGCGGTGATGTCTTTGGATCCAGGT
>Ga0247760_1000853_pt1 | contig 31178 bp, 25 predicted proteins | sample UWRJL171409R4_FD_179936 | JGI IMG/M metagenome (GOLD analysis project Ga0247760, IMG submission 179936) | Plant litter microbial communities from Arlington Agricultural Research Station in Wisconsin, United States - UWRJ-L171-409R-4 | ecosystem: Environmental > Terrestrial > Plant litter >... | reverse complement strand
TCGGGGGGGTGGGTAGAATCGGGCTGGGCGGGCTGTAGCCGTAGTCACCTGCGTGATTGGAGGCGTAAGCTTTCGGCAAAAGCTCGACTGCGCGTGGGAGTGGCCCATGGCGGTCCGGTGTCCCCTACCCCAATGAGTGAAACTGGCGCCGTGATCCGAGGTCTTCCCAGCACGATTCGTGAAGGGGAAATTTTGGGGGGTAAGTTTCGGTTGGAGAAGGAGATCGGGCGGGGGGCGATGGGCACCGTTTGGTCGGCGGTGCATTTGACGCTCGGGCAGCGGGTCGCGATCAAGTTGATTTCGGCGGAGCACGCGCAGGCGCCGGAGGCTCGGCAGCGTTTCAGTACCGAGGCCAAGGCGGCGGCGCGGTTGCGCTCGCGGTACGTGGTGCAGGTTTACGATGACGGCGAGACGCCGGAGGGCACCCCTTACATCGTGCTCGAGTATTTGGACGGCGAGACGCTGGAGCAGCGCTTGGAGCGCGAGCGGGATTTGCCGTTGAACGATGCGGTGCGAATCACGCGCCATGTCGCGCGGGCGCTGTCGCGCGCGCACGCTTCCGGGATCGTGCATCGTGATTTGAAGCCGGCAAATGTATTTCTGACGCGGTCGGAGGACGATGAGCTGGGTTGGGTGGCCAAGGTGTTGGACTTTGGGATCGCCAAGTTGGAGGAGCACGGCGTCGCTTCGACGACCAAGACCGGGGCTTTGCTCGGTACGCCGCTGTTCATGAGTCCCGAGCAGATCCGCGGCGCGAACTCGGTCGATTCCCGCTCGGATTTGTATTCGTTGGGCATGGTTTTTTACAACATGCTGACCGGCAACTACGCCTTCAACGGCGAGTCATTTGCCGACGTTTTGGTGGCCATTTGTACCGGACCGATGCCGGATTTGCGCGTGGCGGCGCCCTGGGTGCCTGGCAGCGTGGCGGATTGGTTTCAGCGCGCCTGTGCGCGCGATTTGCAAGAGCGCTTTCAGAGCGCCGATGAGATGATCGAGGCGCTGGATCTGGCGCTGGGTGTCAGCACGGGCGCGTTCAATCGTCAGTCTTCACCCGAGGTGAGGCTCGATACGCTGCGCGGTCATGCGCCGCCGGTTCATCATTCTGTGCCGCGCTCCGCCACGTCTGATTCGAATGAGTTCGCCAAAGGAGCGACCCAGGTCTTGAGCACGAATGAGGCGCTGCTGAACACCAGCCACGCCAATTCAGCGCACACGCTCGATCGCGAGTTCGAGCTCACCATAGCGCCTGCTTCGCGCGCGCGTTGGCCTTGGGTGATGGGCGGCGTGGTGGCGTTGCTTTTGCTGTGCGGTGCTGCTGCGCTCTTGCTCGGGCAGAATGCTGGCGTACAGCCGAGCAGTGAAGTCGTGGCTCCGCCGAGCGGTCACGTCGCGAGCGCTGCGCTGATTTCGCCCATCGCGCCCAAGGCCGCGTTGCCGCCCACGACAACCGCGAGCGCCGCGGACACCGCGGACACCGCGAGCGCCGGGGACATCGCGAACACGGCGAACACGGCGCCACACGTGGCGAGCAAGGTCAGCTCGGTGCGCAAGACCGTGACGAGGTCCGCCGCGCCGGCCGGCCCCGCGCGCAGCGATAAAACCAGCGCAAAAGGCGGCTCGCCGAGCGCGCTAGGCCCTCGAACCACAAGCACCGATATGGGTTTCTGAGCGCTCCGCTTTTCAGCCGCGAGCAGCCATCTTAGAAAGTAGCCTGATATGACTCGAGCGTCTCTCCGACCTGCCCTGCTTCCGCTGAGATCTCAACGTCACGTGCTCGGCGCGTCGTGCGCAGCCCTCGTGGCGCTGCTGGCGAGCGCCAGCCACGCTGACGAAGCGGCGGAGAACACCGCTGCTGCGCGCACGCTCGGCATTCAAGGCGTGCAGCTCGCGGACGCCGGTAAGTGTCCGGAAGCGATCGAGAAATTGACGCGCGCGGAAGCGTTGCACCACGCTCCGACGATCCTCGGCAGGCTCGGTGAGTGCCAAGTGAACGTGGGCGAGGTGGTCACGGGCACCGAGAATCTGAACATGGTGGTGCGTGAGGTGTTGCCGGCGACCGCGCCGAAGGTGTTCTTCGACGCGCAGGCTCGCGCGCAGAAGGTGCTGACGGCGGCCATGCCCAAGATTGCGCATCTGGTGATCCGCATCAGCCCGGTGGATGTGAAGGCGAGCGTCGCGATCGCGGGTAAGCCCGTGCCCGCGGCCCTGCTCGGCGCCGAACGGCCCACGGATCCCGGCACTCATCAGGTCACGGCCAGCGCCGAAGGGTACAAACCTGCGAGCGCGACCGTCACGTTGGCCGAAGGCGCGCACCAAGAGCTCACGCTTCAGCTCGAGACGGATCCAAAGGCCATCAGCGCGCTGCCCCCGAGCACGACCGGCGCCGTCGCAATCAACACCGCCGACACTAGCCCGCCTGAGCCGAGCGCCAAAAAGTCGAAAGCCCCTGCTTTTATCGCGTTCGGCATGGGTGGCGCGGGCCTGATCGTGGGCGGCGTTACCGGCGCGCTGGCGCTCGGCAAAGCGTCGGACTGTCCGAACAAGGTCTGCGAATCCCAGAGCGATTTGGATAGCGCCAGGAGCATGGCCACCCTCTCTACGATCGCCTTTGGCGTGGGCATCGCGGGCGTCGCGGTCGGTACGATCTTACTTTTGACCGGCGGCAGCAGCAGTGAGCAAGCGCCGGCTCGGGCCAAGCAGCAGCCAGCACCCAAGCTCGCGTTGCAGCCTTGGTTCGGGGTCAGCAGCGTCGGTCTGAAGGGCTCTTTCCAATGAGCAAACAGGCCGCGAAGCTCGCCTCGAAATCCACGCGGGCATTGCTGCTCGCACCGATCCTGATGCTGAGCCTGTTTGGCTGCGGCGACGATGAGCACGTGGGTGCCAAGAATAGCGCCGGCGGGTCTGCGCACGGCGGCAGCGCGGGCGAGAGCGGCAAAGGCGGCGAGAGCGGCGAAGGCGGCAGCCTGCCGGCTGCGGTCGGTTGTGACGGTGAGACCGCGTTCGAGCCGAACGAACAAATCGTGCGTTCGTGCATCTTGCGCGCGGGTTGCGATCCGACATTTGCACCGGTGCGCACCATCTCTACTTGCGTGACGTTCAACACGCAGGCCGCGCTCGCGGGTGAGAGCTGCAACCTGACCTCGACCAGCTGCGCAGACTTCGAAGAGTGTGAGCACGTCGGCATTGCGCACGAGGATCTGTGCGGTGACGAAACGGAGGGCACGCGCTGCCAAGGCGAGCTCGCGATCAATTGCGGCAATTACGAGGGCAACGATCGCTTCTTCGATTGCGCCGCGTTGGGCGGCACGTGCGGAACACTGACCTACGGGAAGGTGCTGTTCGCGGATTGCCGACTCGACATCAGCCCTGATTCTTGTGCAGGCTTACCGAGCACGGACGGCAAGAATTACTGTCACGCCGGTGACGGGAGCAACGCCGATCTGCGTTACTACTGCTGGGACGGCCAAGCCTTCGGTTCGTCGTGTTCGAATCTCGCTTCTTGCATCGACACGCCGCCGCAGGACGGCTCGAACGAGGGCGGCGAAGCCGGAGCGGGCGGAGCAGGTGGAGCGGGCGGCACTGGCAGCGGTAGCGGTCCGGAGGTCGGCAATGCCAGCTGCTTCTTCAACACCGACAGCTGTAGCGGCGCAGATAGCGTGAGCTGCAGCGGCGAGGTGGCCACGGTCTGCTCGGGTGGCTCGCGGTTCAAATACAACTGCGGCTCGGTGGGCCTTGCCTGCAGCATCTCCGGGCAGAACGAGTATTGCCTGGCGCCCGGTTGCAACGCCGCAGACGTCAGCGTCGTGTGCCAAGAAGGCTGCTCGGCCGATGGTTCGCGCCTCACCTTCTGCTACGGCGGCGCGCCGTACACCGTCGAGTGCGCGGACTACGGCTTCAAACAATGCGCGAGTGACACGGACCCCGACAGCGGTCGAACCTTTGCCGCCTGCCGCTTCTAGCCTGCAGCGCGTACGCGCCGTGAACTCTGCGCAGCTGCAGAGCGGCGGCAAGTACGTGCTGTATTGGATGATCGCGGCGCGCCGCACGCACGACAACTTTGCGCTCGATCGCGCGCTCGAGCACGCCAAGCGCCTGAACAAGCCGCTGCTCGTGCTGGAAGCGCTGCGCGTCGCTTATCCGTTCGCGAGCGATCGCTTTCATCGCTTCGTGATCGACGGCATGGCCGACAATGCAGCCGCCTTCGGCAAGGCCGGCATCGCCTATCACGCGTATGTCGAGCCTTCGGCGGGCGCGGGCAGCGGGCTCTTATCGGCCTTAGCGGAGGACGCGGTGCTGGTGGTGACCGATGATTTTCCGTGTTTTTTCCTGCCGCAGATGCTGGCTGCGGCTGGCAAGAAGCTCCCTGTGCGACTCGAAGCGGTGGATTCGAACGGCGTGCTGCCCATCCGCGCTTTGGACAAAGCCTGCTTTCGCGCGTTCGACTTTCGGCGAGCGGTGCAGAAGTCTTTCGCCGTCCACTGGGCCGCGCGTCCAGCAGCGGCGCCGCTCAGCCGGCTCGCTCTGCCGAAGCTTGGCTTCCCTAAACGGATCCGCGAACGTTGGCCGAGCGCGAGCGCCGAGCTGCTCCGTGGCGAGCCGAGCGCGCTGGCGGCGCTGCCGATCGATCACGGCGTGCCGATCGTCGGCTATCGCGGCGGGCTCCGCGCGGCCAAGAAGGCCTTGGCCGAGTTCGTCGAGCAGAAGCTCGAGCGCTACGACGAAGACCGCAATCACCCGGACAAAGTCGCGACCAGCGGTCTTTCACCCTACTTGCACTTTGGTCAACTGTCCGCGCACCGCATCGTCAGCGCGATCGCCGAACGCGAACAGTGGACGCCCGCCGACTTGGGCGAGCGCGCGCGCGGCGAGCGCACCGGCTTCTGGAACATGCATCCGAGCGCCGAAGCATTCCTGGATCAGCTGCTCACCTGGCGCGAGCTCGGGCTCAACTATTGCGCCCACGAAGCCGACTACAAAAGCTTCGCCTCGCTGCCCAAGTGGGCTCAAAAGACGCTCAGCGAGCACAAAACCGACGCTCGTCCCCGGCTCTACACGCGCGCGCAGCTGGAAGCCGCGCGCACGTACGATCCCATTTGGAACGCCGCGCAGCGTGAGCTCGTGCGTGAAGGCCGGATCCACAACTATCTACGCATGCTGTGGGGCAAGAAAATCCTGGAATGGAGCAAGACGCCCGAACAAGCGCTAGCCACGGCCCTGTACCTGAACGATCGCTACGCGGTCGACGGCCGCGATCCCAACTCCTACAGCGGCATCCTGTGGTGCTTCGGCCGCTACGATCGCGCTTGGGGCCCGGTCCGCCCAATCTTCGGCACGATCCGCTACATGTCCTCGGAGAATACGGAGAAGAAGCTGTGGCTCGCGAAGTACCTGGCGAAGTACGGGGAGCAAGGCACGCTGCTCGAGTGAGCCGCGGTTGGTAATTTTCCAGCAATCGGTGCCTCCTCCACTGCCCTCGGAGCGCGAACGAGCTGCTTGCTGACCGCGCGCTCAAAGCGCACCGCTTGCAGTTCGTCAGCCGTGGTCGCCGCCCTGCCCTGCTCACCGGCGCCCGAGGCTTCTTAGCCCTCGGCGAACGTCAAAAACGTTTTGCGAAGGCTTCCTAGGCCTCCGCGAACGTCGCTCACGTTTGCTCGAAGCCTTCCTAGCCCTACGCAAACGTGGAGCACGTTGTCGCGAGACCTTCCTAGGCCGCCGTTGAACGTCGAGTTCGTCTTTTGAAGGCTTCCTAGGCCCCGAACAAACAGGGCAGACGTTGCCGGAGGCCTTATTTGTAGGCCTCGAGCAACGTCTGGGTCGTTTGCCGAGGGCTAGGAAGGTCAAAAAGGACGCTCGGGGCGTCGGTTTTGGGCCTAGGAAGGTAGTGGGGAACGGGACCGGTGTTGTCGGAGGCCTAGGAAGGTAGTGGGGAACGGGACTGGCACGCTCGGGCGAGGCTCGCACTTTGCATGGGTTGGTGTCGAATGGACATCAACGAAATCGTGACGCCGACGCTTTGGGCCAAACGAACGTGCGTCAGCTCAGCGACGATGGTAGCCGTCGTGCTCGTCAGCGCGCCTGACATCGCGCACGCTTGCCCCAGCTGCGACACAAGTGAGGAAGTTTGGGCGCAAATCGCGACAAGCTCACCGGGCGCCACACTCGGGATCCTAACGTTGGCGTTCGCCATCGTGGGCGCACTGATCGTGCTTAGCGCACGCATGGTGCGAAAGTCCCGTTTGCTTTTCGGCGGTGCCCTTCTGCTCGGGGCCGGCCTTGGAGCTTTCATCGACGGAATACTGCTGCATCAGGTGCTTCAATGGCACGCGATGGTCTCAAGCGTGGTCTTCCCCGCAGATCTCGTGTCGAGCAAGGTCAACATGTTCTGGGACGGAGTCTTTCATCTGTTCTCGTGGCTTGCCACGGTGGCAGCGGTCACAATAGTGATCCGGGAGCTTCCTTCGGCTGAGAAGCAAGTGCGCAGCCGCGGCGTGGCGGGCGCAGCGCTGGCAGGTTGGGGCTTTTTCAATCTCGTGGAGGGGGTGCTCGATCACCAGATCTTTGGCCTCCACCACGTGCATCCAGGCCCAGGTCAGTTCGCGTGGGACATGGGGTTTCTGCTCTTCGGACTCCTGCTGATCGTCATTGGCGCTACGCTCTCACTCCCGGTCGTTCGCCCGACTCGCTAACACGCCCGACGCTTAGGCGCGCGCACGTAGATCCCGAGCCCTTTCGCCGTCGGCGCGAGCCACACGAGGCGCAGCGCGTCTCTGCCTCGAGATCGTCAACGGGCAGGCGGGTTTGCTCAATCCCCCGAGCGATCGGCACCTTGCAGTTCGGCAGGCGTGCGGCAGCCGAGAAAGGAGTTGACGGACAGGGGTGCTCCCGGGCACATTGGTCTGACCAACAGACAAGCAGTCCAATGGCAGAATCGATCCGCTTCGAAAATGTGGCTACTTCCTCGATTTACGTGCAGGTAGCCGAGCAAATCCGCGAGAAAATCTTGAATCACTCGCTGGCGTCGGGGCAACCGTTGCCACCTGAGCGCGCGCTCGCCGAGCAGTTTGGGGTGAGCCGCGCGACCGTCCGGGAGGCCCTACGCCACCTTCAGGCGCAAGGGCTGCTCGCTCCGCGCGGGCGCACTTCGTCCATGTTGGCGGCCAGCCCGGACACGGCGGTCGCGCGCTTTTGCGAGGCGCTGACGCACGTGGTGAAGCTTCAAAACGTCTCGCTCCCGGAGCTCATCGAGTTGCGGATCGCGATCGAGACCGCGGCTTATGGCCGCGCAGCGCGCACGCCGGTCGCGGCCCATTTGGACGAGGCGCGGGCCGCGCTCGCGATCATGGCCGATCCGGAAGTTTCGCGTCCCGCCTTCTATCAGGCTGACGTGGCGTTTCACATCGCGTTGGTTGCGACTGCGGGTAATTCAGCGCTCTCGCTGGTGATGCTCGCGGTCAAGGACAGCATTCACCTGCACCTCGACGAAGCGATGCGAAAGCGCTCATTCACGAAGATCCGCCGGCAGGTCACTGAAGAGCACGCGGCCCTGTTGCGCGCGATCGAGCGTGGCAACGCCAAGCTTGCCCCTGCGCTGCTGCGCACGCACCTGGAGTTTTACGACACATGAGCGCACTCGAGCAGTTGCTCCGCCTGTTGGGCGATAGCGTGATCACCGATCCGGACGTCATCGAGGGTTACCGCCACGACCGAGCGCTTTGGGCAGCCGCTGGCGCGCCGCTCGCGCTCGTGCGACCGCGGGCGACCGAGGAAGTGCAGGCGCTGGCGCGCTGGGCGACGCAACATCGCATCGCGCTCGTGCCGCGCGGCGCGGGCACCGGCGTTTCGGGCGGGGCGAGCGCGATTGACGGCTGTGTGGTGGTGAGCTTCGAGCGCATGAATCGCATCCTGGAGATCGACCAAGCGGGCATGCTTGCGGTCGTGCAACCGGGTGCGCTCAATGGCGAGCTCAAGACGGCGGCGAATGAAGTGGGCCTCTGGTACCCGCCCGACCCATCGAGCTACGAGATTGCGTCGTTGGGCGGCAACGTGGCCACGAACGCGGGCGGGCTGTGCTGCGTGAAGTACGGCGTCACGGGCGACTATGTGCTCGGCTTGGAGGCAGTGCTCGCCAACGGGGACGTCGTGCGCGCGGGCGGGCGCTGCCGCAAAGACGTCGCCGGCTACGATCTGACGCGGCTGCTCGTCGGATCCGAAGGCACGCTGGCGATGATCACCGAGATCACGCTGCGGCTGCGGCGCCGGCCCCCTCCCCCGAGCACCCTGATCGCGATGTTCGATTCGCTCGAGGCTTCAGGACATGCGGTGGCCAGCATCGTTCGCGCGTCCAACGCCTCACTCTTGGAGATCATGGATCGCGCTTGTCTGCGTGCAGTGGATGAGTTCGCGAACCTCGGCCTCGACACCGAAGCGGCGGCGCTGCTGATCGCGCAAAGCGACGCGCCGGGGCAAGTCGAGCTTTCGCTCATGCGTGAGGCTTGCGAGGCCGCAGGCGCAAGCCTCGTCCACACGACTGAAGACGAACACGAAGGACGCCAACTGCTGACGGCGCGAAGGCTCGCCTTGCCGGCCATCGAGCGGCTCGGCACCGTGCTGCTCGACGATGTCGCCGTGCCGCTGCCGCGCCTGGCAGAGATGTTTCGTCGCATTGAAGTCATCGCCGCCCAATCAACGACCTTCGTGGCGACCGTGGCGCACGCGGGTGACGGAAACATCCACCCGCTGATCGTTTTCGACCCGAGCGATGGCGCCGCCGAAGCGCGCGCTCGGACGACCTTCGAGGCGCTGATGACCCAAGCGCTCGAACTCGGTGGCACGATCACTGGCGAGCACGGTGTGGGCTCGCTGAAACGCGCCGGCCTAGCGCGTCAACTGGGGCCGGTGTCGCTCGAGCTACAGCGCAGAATCAAGCGCGCGTTCGATCCGGATTGCATCCTGAATCCGGGCAAGGTGTTCGTCGCTGCCTCCTAGGTAACCGACCGCCCCGAGCCGCCACGCCCGTGCCGTTCGTGCACGGGGTCGGCGACACACAAGACTTCACCAACAGGCACTGCAAAGGTAATTCGCAGCCCTTACTCCGGTGTCCCGTCCAAATCCTCGGCTAGGTAGCTCAAAATCACTTCGTCGAGCGATTGCTCGCTGATCACGCCGTCGCCGAAGATGGATGATGCGCTCTTTGGCGGCACGGCCGCGAAGCGCGATGACGGGCGCGACAATTGGGCGGGCGTCGCAGTGCTGGCCGCGGCTGCGACTGCGCCGGCCGCGGCAGGGGTGGCAGCGTTGGGGCGCGCTTTTCTCGGCGATGGGATGCTCTGGGCGAGCAAGCCGGGCGGCTCTGGCGAAGGCGGGGGCATGGCTGCGAGGCGCTCGAGCGAAGCCACATCCACTTTCAGCGGGATGACGGTAGGCGGAGGCGCCGAGGGCACGACCTTGCGCAGATTGGGATTGGAGAGCGCATGGGGTCGCTCGGAGCGATCGGCGGTGCGTTCGTCGTCACCGAAGGCAGAGGAGATCGGCGGGGTTTCGAACTCTGCCTTGCCTGCGGCCGGCTCGGGCACGACTGGTGCCGCAACCGGCGGCGCGCTCACTGCCGGCGCTTTGCTCGCTTGCGGCGGTTGTTCGAACGGGCCGCACACGTCCTCGAGCAGCTTGTCCAGCTCGCCCATGCGCAGGGCAGTGAACATGCCCTTGTGCTGCTCTTTCATCAGACCGCGCACGAAGGGCTGCATGTCTGGCCGGGCTACGTGCTCCGAGTACTCCGTGCGCGTGGTCTTGATGATGCGCCCGCCGTCGGCGAACAAATGCGTCACGATGCGCGGGTTCTTGATGCCGGAGTCTTCCGTTTGGATGTGGAAGATGCGACCCCGGTGTCGGACGTTGTTATTGAACCCAAGGAGTGGGGGGGGCACGTTGGACACAACCAAACCCTTCACGACAATTCAACAGGATACCACGCCCTGGCCGCGGCGTGGACTTTGCTCAAGGGATTGCTTGTTCGCAGGGGTCAGAGTTCCTCCCCGAGGCGATGAGAGGTCGCCTTAGCGGCGCGGGGCCGCTTCATCCAAACGGCGCATACCCTCTAAAAGTAAGGCTTCTGGGCTGTCCTGAATGACCTGCTGAGGTGCAGTGAAGTTCGGATCGAGCGAAAACTCACCTTCGACGAGGGCGAGCATGGCGAAAAACGCCTCCTCACCGCGCAGGGTGGCCCAGAGGGCGTTGAAGATCAGGCCGCCGACGAAATGGATTTCGCCGGAATTCGCGCCCGAACGGATTTTCAGGGATCCGGTCTTCCGACCGTACCAAAGCACCTGCACCATCTCGGGCAGGCCCATCTCTTGAAGTGAACCAGCGACGCCACGCGCTGGACCGCCGCGTGTCGCCTCGCGTTCGATGATCTGCTTCAGCTTCGCCACGAGCAAGTCGGACGAGACGGGCTTCGTCATGTAGTCGGTAGCGCCGAGTTCGAACGCACGCTGCGCGTCGGTGCGCCCGCCCCCCGTTCGGCCGGTCACGATCACCCAGGGCACCTTCTGACCCCAGGGCTGCTTCCGCGCTTCGCTCAAGAGCGCAAAGCCATCGTTCGGTTGCAGGTCGAGCTCGCTGACCACGATCTCGATGTCGCCCTTCTCCAAGAGCTTGAAGGCCTGATCGGATTGGCGTGCCTGCGAGACTTCGAAGCCCTGCTCGACCAGGCGCAGCTCGAGCACGGTCGTTTCTTCCGGATCGGGATCGACGATCAGCGCGCGGTAGCGATTGGCGAGCAGGCGAGCCTTCAAATCTTCGCCGGTCACGGTGTGCTTGAACAGATCGACCATGTTCGGATCGAAGATGGTTCCCTTGTAGCGCTCGAGCACTTCACACGCCTGCACCGGGCGCAGCGTCTTGCGAAAGGGGTTGCGCGGGTTCTGCGTCAGATCGGCGTAGGTATCGGCGATCGCCAGCAGGCGCGCGCCGAGCGCGATCTCCTTGCCCGAAGCGCCCTCCGGTAGACCCTTGCCGTCATAGCGCTCGTACATTTGTTCGACGGCTTGCTCCACCTCCCGCGGGAGCTGCACCGCCTCCAGCAAGCGCAGCGGGGCTTTGTACTGTTTTTGAGCCTGCGAGCGGTGGCCCTCGTACTCGGCGACGTTGAGCGTGGTCAGGTGGTACGCGCCCATCTTGCCCAGGTCGTGGATGTGGCCGGCGACCACGAGCGAGTTGCGGGTGACCTCGGGCAGCCCGATGCGCTCGCAGATCTTCTTGATCAGCCGCGCCACCTGCGCCGAATGGCCGCGCAAATCCGCGCGCGTATTCTCGATCAGCGAGACCAACACGTTCAGCGTCTCGAGATAAGACTCGTCGTTGATGCCTTTGCCGGAGGACCCGGTGCGGGGCTTGGCGAAATCAGCGCTGTTGAGCATGCGCTCACCGGTGCTGGCCTCGCGCGCGACGGACAAGGTCAAGCTCTCTTCACTGACCAGGTTGCGCTCGTACACGTTGAGCATGGTCGTGAACTGTTCGTGCGCGCTGCGGTCGAGCGTGGCGAAGGCGTGAATGTCGCCGTTGAACGCTTTGTTGATCGCGGCCCGCACCGAACGCGGGCGCCCGACGAACGCGCGGACCTCCTTCAGGTTTCCGGCGAGCTGAATGTCGTGCAGGGCGGGCGCGTTGTCCGGGTTGGGGGTGACGACGCTGAGCACGTTCGTGGCGGTGTCGTACAGCACCGGAAAGATCAGATCGCGCTCGGCCAGCTTCTTCGGCACCTTGTCCAGCGTCAGCCGATCGATGTCCGCCTTGGCCAGCTTCTCCGTCGAGACGAAGCGCGTCTTGTGCAGCGCGGCCAGATACTTGAGCAGCGCGACCTCCTCCAAAAATTTGAGGTCGAGCAGCGCCTCTTCCACCCGCTCGCCGCTGCGCTGCATGTAATTGAGAGCGGCCTCCTGCTGTTCGGGGGCTAACAGCCCATCAGCCACCAGGCGTTCGAGAAGCCGCGGACTGCCAACGTTGGACATCGTGAAGCCCAGGAGTATACCGGTTCGCTCACCGTTCCGGCGGGTTTCAAGAGCGACCCGGGTGACTGGTGACCGGCCCGGCCGGGCCAAAAACCCGCGTAACGCCAGACTTATTGGGCGATGCCCTGGGCCGGCCACCGGACCGGTGGCGGCATCAGCGGTCGGACGGAACGAATCTTCAGCTGGGATTTCTGCGGTGCTTGACGCAAGGCGCGGTGAACGCTAGTAGACCGGCCCCTTTCCCCGCGGCAGTGCCGCCTTTTGAGGTCCGTTAAGATGCGCAGTTACGTGGCAAAACCCGCTGAAGCGATCGCTACCCGCAAGTGGTGGGTGGTCGATGCGACCAATCAACCGCTCGGACGCTTGGCGTCCAAGGTGGCTTCCGTCCTCCGCGGTAAGCACAAGCCGACGTACACCCCGCATGTCGACACGGGCGACTTCGTGGTCGTGATCAACGCCGACAAGGTGAAGGTCACCGGGACGAAGGCGAAGAACAAGTTTTACCACACGCACAGCGGTTACCCGGGCGCCATCCGCTCGGAGAGCTTCGAGAAAGCCATCGTGCGTCACCCGGATCTGCCGGTTACCGAGGCCGTCAAAGGCATGCTGCCCAAGAACGTGCTCGGGCGCGAGATGCTCGGCAAGCTGAAGGTGTACGGCTCGGCCGAGCACCCCCACAAGGCGCAGCAGCCCGCCGTTTTGCCGCTCTGATACGCAGTGATTTTTCGAGGAACACTTAGATAAATGTCCGAAGCTCAGACGTACGCCACTGGTAAGCGCAAGACCGCCGTTGCTCGTGTTTGGATCAGCGCCGGTTCCGGTCTCATCACCGTCAACGGTAAGACCATCGACGAGTACTTCGAGCGCGAGACCGGCCGCATGATCGCCCGTCAAGCGCTCGAGCTGCTCGAGATCGTCGACAAGTACGACGTCAAGGCGACCGTCGCCGGCGGCGGACACAGCGCGCAAGCGGACGCCATGCGTCACGGCATCGCCCGCGCCTTGACCACCGAAGATCCGGAACGCCGTCGCCCGCTGAAGAAGGCCGGCTTCCTGACGCGTGATGACCGTAAGGTCGAGCGCAAGAAGTACGGCCAGGCCGGCGCCCGCAAGCGCTTCCAGTACTCCAAGCGTTGATCGGAGCTCGGGGTTTCGCTGCTCGGTCAATTGGGGATTTTCCCCCAATTGACCCTGGTCCAGTGAAACCCGATCCTGCGAGTTTGGGGCACCGGCCCCAAACTGAGGGGTGGGGGCAAAGCCCCCGACGAGAGATGCGGGGACGGAGAGCACGAGCTCCAGGGCTAGCAGTGACTTTACCTTGATCGGTGAAGCCATCGTGACAAGCTGAGAGTTTCCTCCGATATGCCCGATTTCAAGCTGCGTAGTGAGTTCGAGCCGAAGGGTGATCAGCCTGCGGCGATTGAATCATTGCTCGGGTCGTTTGCCGCGGGCATCAAGCAGCAAACACTGCTCGGCATCACGGGCAGCGGCAAGACGTTCACGATCGCGAACGTCATCCAGAAGCTGCAAAAGCCGACGCTGATCATCGCGCCGAACAAGACGCTGGCCGCGCAGCTGTACGCCGAAATGCGCGACCTGTTCCCGGAGAACGCGGTCGCCTTCTTCGTCAGCTACTACGACTACTACCAGCCCGAAGCGTACATCCCGACCACCGACACCTTCATCGAGAAGGACGCGATCATCAACGACACGATCGATCGCATGCGCCACTCGGCGACGCACGCGCTGCTGTCGCGCTCGGACGTGATCATCGTGGCCAGCGTGAGCTGCATCTACGGTATCGGCTCGGCGGAGACGTACTCCGGCCTGTTGATCGAGATCGTCAAGGGCGAGGAGATGCGCCGGGACGAGCTCTTGCGTCGCCTGGTCGACATTCAGTACGAGCGCAACGACGTCGACTTCCACCGCGGCACCTTCCGCGTGCGCGGTGACGTGGTCGAGATTTTCCCGGCGTACGAAGAGGCCACCGCGATTCGCGTCGAGTTCTTCGGCGATGAAATCGACGGCATCAGCGAGGTCGATCCGCTGCGCGGCAAGGTGTTGAACGCGCTCGATCGCTACTCGCTCTTCCCGAGCTCGCACTACGTCACCCCGCGCCAGCAGCTCAACCGCGCGATCGAAGGGATCCGTGAGGAGCTGCGCGAGCGCCTGGATTATTTCGACAAAGCCGGCCGCTTCCTGGAAAAACAGCGCGTCGCCCAGCGCACCTCCTACGATCTGGAGATGATGGAGCAGATGGGCTTCGTGCAGGGCATCGAGAACTATTCGCGCCACCTCTCGCAGCGCAAGGCGGGCGACCCCGCCCCCACCCTGATCGACTATTTTCCGGAAGATTTTCTGCTCGTGATCGACGAGTCGCACCAGACGGTGCCGCAAATCGGCGCGATGTACCGCGGCGATCGCTCGCGCAAAGAGACCCTGGTCGAATACGGCTTTCGCTTGCCGAGCGCGCTCGACAATCGCCCGCTGAAGTTCGAAGAGTTCGAGAAGCACATGCGCCAAACGATCTTCGTTTCGGCGACCCCTGGCGACTTCGAACTGGAACGCTCGCAAGGCGTCGTGGTCGAGCAGGTGATCCGTCCTACCGGGCTCATCGACCCCGAGATCATCGTGCGCCCGGTCACGGGCCAAGTCGACGATCTCTTGGGCGAGATCCGCATCCGCGTCGGGCTCGGTGAACGCGTGCTGGTGACCACGCTGACCAAGCGCATGGCCGAGGATTTGACCGAGTACTACGCGGAGCTCGGGGTCCGCGTGCGCTATTTGCACTCGGACATCGACACCATGGAGCGCATCGAGATTCTGAGGGATCTGCGCGCCGGTGAGTTCGACGTGCTGGTCGGCATCAATCTGCTGCGAGAAGGCTTGGATCTGCCGGAAGTGAGCTTGGTGGCGATCCTGGACGCGGACAAAGAGGGCTTCTTGCGCAGCACGCGCTCGCTGATTCAAACCATCGGACGCGCTGCCAGGAACGCCCGCGGCCAGGTCATGATGTACGCGGATCGCGAGACGGACGCGATGAAGTTCGCGATCAGCGAGACCTATCGTCGGCGCGCGATTCAGGTCGCCTACAACACCGAGCACGGCATCACGCCCGCGACCATCAAGCGCGCGATTTTCGACATGAATCCCGCCAGCGGGCAGACCGACTATTATGCCGTACCGAAGAGCGGCGCACGCGAACGACCAGACGGCACGACCCGAGAACCGAGCGAGTTCGAGGTGCTGGAGAAGATCGAGGCCGTGCGTCAAGAGATGTTCGCCGCCGCGGAGAACCTGCAGTTCGAGACCGCAGCTCGCTTGCGCGATGAGTTGAAGCGCTTGCAGGGCCAGGCAGGCGACGCCATCCCCGCCTCCACGCGCGGGCCTTCCTCGCGCACGGCGCCGCGTTCCGAGCGCCCCTCTGCGCGCCCCAAGGCGCGGAGTGCCTCGCCGCGCAAGCGCAAGTAGCCGCTGCGGCGCGCGCAGCTCAGCGACAGACGCCGTTGATCTCTTTGACCAGCAGCGGTTCGCGCTGCGCCACGGTATCGAAATCCACGCGTTTTTGGCGGGCTTTTTCCAGATCTCCCTGGTCGAGCGCGGCCGCGACTTCACGCAGGGTTGCGGCTGCGCTGTCGGCGATTTGCTCGTAGCGCTTGACCCTCGGCGCCAGGTCCTCGCTCTCCACGTGCAGCGCGGCTAGGCGCCGGGACAGCTCAGCGTAGTGCTCCGCGGTTCGCCGAGCTTGTCCTGCCACTTGCTTCGGGTCGCTCGACGTCCCGGCGTCCGCCGCGTTCTGGGCATCGGGGCTGGCGAGCCAGGCGTTCACCGTCTTGACGAAGGTGCCGCACTCACGCGCTTGTTGAAACTTACCGCAGCCCCCGGCCATGAGTGCGAACACACACAGCAATGCGCGATGGTCGGAGGCTCGCACGTTCAAACGGGATCGCCTCGGCCCTTGAGCGCAGCCACGATTTCCCTCACGTCTTGGCAGCGTTCGCGCGGGATGATCAAGAGCGCGTCGTCCGTATCCACCACGCACAGATCGTGGACGCCGACCAAGGCGATCACGCGCTTACCACCCGGGACCGTGCGCAAATTCTCGATCAGATTGTTCTGCGCGTCGACCAGCACGGCGGCATCGTGTGCCACGTTGCCCGCTGCGTCCTTGGCGCCGAGCTCCCAGACGGTGTGCCACGAGCCCAGATCGCTCCAGCCGACATCCGCTGGGATCACCGCCAATTCACGGACTTTCTCCATGATTCCGTAGTCGATGCTGATCGACTCCAGAGCCTCGAAGACGGCGATCGTCTCGGCGCGCTCGGCTTCCGCGCCGAGCTTGGCCGCCCGCTCGATGCGCTCGATGCCCTCCGCCAACTTGGGCATGTGCTCGCGGATCGCAGCGAGCATGCTCTGCGCGCGAAAGAAGAACATGCCCGCGTTCCACAGGTAGTTGCCGCTGGCCACGTAGCCCTCGGCCACCTCACGCGTGGGCTTCTCGACGAAGCGCTGGACGCGGCGCACGCCGGGGCTGAGCTCGCTGCCGACCTCGATGTAGCCGTAGCCGGTTTCGGGGCGGTTGGGCTTGATGCCCATGGTGACGATCGTGCCGTCCTTGGCGATTTCGAAGGCCTGACTCACGGCCGCACGGAAACCCGCTTCGTCATCCATCAACTGATCGCTGGGCAGCGCGGCGATCAAGGCTTCCGGATCGCGGCGCGCGATGATCGCGCTGGCCCAGCCGATGCACGCGGCCGTGTTGCGCGCGACCGGCTCGGCCAAGAACGAGCCCTCGGGAAACCAAGGCAGCGCTTCGCGTGTGACCGAAACCAGCGAGCTACCCGTAGCGATGATCGCGCGCTCCGCTGGGATCAGCGCTTCGATGCGACGGGCCGTGCGAGCGATCAGCGGATCCTTCGCGCCGGGCCCAATCGCAAGCACTTGCTTGGGCCGAGTCGTGCGTGATGCCGGCCAAAATCGCGTCCCGCTACCACCTGCTAAAATCAGAGCGAATGCTTGAGCCATCTGAGTAGTGCTTGTTTAGCACTACTCAGGCCGGCTCTGGCAAAGAAGAGCAGCACAGAACACCCCGCTTGGGGGCGAAATGCGGCTCCTTTACGGGGCCGCTTTCTTCGGCAGGTCCTTCAGCGCTTTTTGCAGGGCGTCCAGCGCGGCGCCGTAGTCTTTGTCCAGCTTCTCACTGCGAGCGTCCATTTCTTGCACCGCACGTTTGGCCTGCTCGACCTCGATGTCCAAGCCAGTGCTGGCCTTCTTGGCGGCGTCCGCGCGCTTTTGGGCAGTGGCCTTGGCCGGCTTGGATGCAGCAGCGTCGTTCAGCACGGCTTGGGCTTCCTGATCGCTCCGCGCGAGCGTCTTTTTGACGTCCGACGACTCGGCGATCAATTGAGTTAGCTCGAGCTTGAGCTGCTTCACGCGCACGTGCACGAGGTAGCTGGCGAGCGTGATGTCGTCCGCTTGCTTCTGCAGCTTTTCCAGGTTCGCTTTGCCGAGCGCGTCCTGATGATCTTCGATGTAGCGCTGGGCCTCGGAGTGATCGCGCAAGCGATCTTCCTGCGCCTTGTCGACGCCGTGGTCCAGCGCGCCGATCGCCGGGCTGGCGACGTCGACCGTGCACTCCTTCTGCTTGGCCGCGTATTGCGCTGCACCGCCGACCTTTTGGTTCAGGCCGTCCTTCTCTTCACTGAAGAAGCGCCCGACGTGGCTCTGCTCCTCCATCTGCCGCGCGTACGCGCCGCTCTTGCCGGCCGCGTCGGCACGGCTGACCACCGCCGACACTTGCTCGCCGTCCGGATTCGTGAGCGCGCCGGGGTACTTGGGAAAGTCCGCGAAGATCTCGCGCGCGCGCGTCTCGTCAGCGGCAAATTCGGTGCGGGCCCCGAGCAGCGCGGTGGGGTAACGTTCCGCGTAGCCGGACTCGTTCGCCGCGGAGGCAAAGGCGGGCGCGGGCTGAGTGGTGCAGGCACTCGAGAAAGCAGCAACGAGCAGGGCAATCGAAGTCAGCTCAAAGGTACGCATGGCTCGGGACAGTTGTCCGAGCCGCCGGCTCGGTCAACCGGTGGGGCGGCCGGGTGCCCCAAAACGCGCTCTTTACCCAACGCTCGCGAGAATATTTTCGCGCACGGGTGGAGGCGCGCGCAGCAAAAGGCCGCGGCTCACTTACCGGCGCGGACGCTATCCAGCAGCTGCAGAAAAGGCGCGCGGGCGGCCAAGACGGTGCGGGCAGGGCCCGTCATTTTGAAGAAATAGGCGCCGCTCGGCGTTTCGACGATCGCGCCTTCCAGCGCGTAGTCTTTCTTCGGGCCCTTACCGCCGCCCATTTGCCCGGCATCGAAGGTGCCGCGTTGAATTTCGACGGTGTGTTGGCGGAGCCCGTTGGCTTCGCGATCCGCGCGCTTTACGTCGGCCGCGGAGATGCCGGAGAACTGCTTGACCCAGCGATCGACGTTGGCGTCGATCGAGCCCCCCTGGCCGGGCCCGAAATAGAACACGGCCAATTCGCCATCTTCGGTATCGCCGTCGACGCGCGGGACTTCGTAGCTGGCCTTGCGCATGGCGCTCTTGGGTGGAACGCGGCGCAGGCCTGGCGGATCCAGCCAAGTGATTTCAACGGCCGGCGAAGCCGAATTGGCGGTCGGCTCGTGCGCGGCCGGACGCGGGCTAGCGGACGCTTGCAAGCCGGGGCTCGAGTCCGCGCCGGTCGGTTCTGGCGTCTTCCGACAAGCAAGGCTCAAGGCCAAGCCCGAGATCAGACAAACACTACGAATTTCTCGCTTAAAACGGCCTGCCATGCGCGCTCCTGCTTCTAGCATGTGGGAGCCCATCATGATAGCAAGCGAAGATGCACACGAGCGCACGCCCGTTCGACTGGGCCGTGTTTGCCGCCGTCGTTATCGGCGTGATGGTCATCGATATCGTGCTCCTCGGCAAGCGCGGGCGGCACATGTCGTTTCGCGAAGCCCTGGTGCGCAGCCTGTTCAACATCGCCGCGGGCCTCTTGTTCGGCGGCTTCGTGTGGTGGAGCCTCGGCCGCGATCTGGCGGCGAGCTACCTGGTCGCGTACCTCGTCGAAGAGTCGCTGTCGGTCGACAACCTGTTCGTGTTCCTGATCATCTTCAGCTACTTCAAGCTGTCGGACTCGCGGCAGCACCGAGTGCTGGCCTGGGGCGTTGCCGGAGCGATGGCCATGCGCGCCGTCTTCATCTTCGCCGGCGCGGCGTTGCTGCATCGCTTCCACTGGCTGACGTACGTGTTCGGCGCGTTCCTGATCTACACCGGCGTGAAGCTTGCTCTCCGCAAGGAGGAATCGGCGGTCAACCCGGAAGACAACGTCGCGCTCAAGCTGGCGCGACGCTTCCTACGCACGACCGACGAGTACCACGGAGATCACTTCACGGTCGTCAAGGACGGAAAGCGCTACGCGACGCCGCTGTTTCTGGTGTTGGTCGTGATCGAGGTCACGGACCTTTTGTTCGCGGTCGACTCGGTGCCCGCGGTGCTCGCGGTCTCGAAGGACGTGTTCGTCGTATACACCTCCAACATCATGGCTATTCTGGGCCTGCGAGCGCTGTATTTCGTGCTCGCGGGCATGATGAATCGCTTTCACTACCTAGGCACGGGTCTGGCTCTGATTCTAATCTTCATCGGCGTGAAAATGGCGATTGTCGATTTCGTGCCCATCCCCAGCCTGGTCTCGCTCGCAGTCATCGTGACCGTGCTCGCCGGTTCGATCGTACTGTCCTTGCTCCGCCCACCAGACGGCGATGCTGGCCCTGCTTAGCCCTCGAAAGTGACCTTCATGAACGCTTTTTCGGAACGTTGCAGTGGGATCTTGCTTCACCCCACTTCCTTACCTGGTCCGCACGGCGTCGGTGATTTGGGTCCCTCCGCCTACCAGTTCGTGAATTTTCTGGCGCGCGCCGGGCAACGCTACTGGCAGATGCTGCCGGTCGGTCCGCTCGGTGGTGGCGCATCGCCGTACGACAGCCCTTCGGCCTTCGCCGGCAGCCCGCTGCTCGTGAGCCTCGAGGTCTTGGTCGAGCGCGGGCTATTGGAGGCGAACGAGGTCGGCGATCCGCGGGCGTTCGCCAGCGCACGTCGCGCACGGTACCCTGCGGCTGCGCGCTACCGCGAACGCCGGCTGCGCCGCGCCTTCGGCCGCTTTCAGGCGCGCCTGGCAGACGGTGAGCGCGCGGAGCTTGCGCGCTTCGTGGAAGAGCAGCGCCATTGGCTCCCTGACTACGCGCTGTTTCGCGCGCTCAAAGCCGCGCGCGGCGGACAACCCTGGACGACCTGGCCGAGCGAGCTCAAACGACGCGAACCGAGCGCCATCGAGCGCGCGCGGCGTGAGCTCGAGAGTGAGCTGCAATACCACGAGTTTTTGCAGTTCGAGTTCGCGCGCCAATGGTCCAAGCTTCGTGAGTATGCAAACTCGCGCGGCGTGAAGCTCTTGGGTGACGTGCCCATGTTCGTCGCTCACGACGGCTCGGATGTCTGGGCACACCAGGCCATCTTCCAGCTCGACGAGCACGGAGAGCAGCGCGTCGTCGCCGGTGTGCCCCCGGACTACTTCAGCGCCGACGGGCAGCGCTGGGGCAACCCGCTCTACGACTGGAACGTACTGCGCGAGACTGGCTACGCTTGGTGGCTGGCCCGCTTCAAATCCACGCTCGAGCGCTTCGATGCGCTGCGCTTGGATCACTTCATTGCCTTTCATCGCTACTGGGAAATCCCCGCGCACTCGCAAAGCGCGCGTGAAGGGCGCTTCGTCGGCGTCCCTGGCCAGGATTTCTTCGAGAAGGTGCGGAGCTCGCTCGGCCGGCTGCCGTTCATCGCCGAAGATCTGGGGCTGGTCACGCCCGAAGTCGGCATGCTTCGCGATCACTTCGAAATGCCGGGCATGCGCGTGCTCGAGTTCGCGTTCGCCGATCCGAACTCGCGGGACTATCAGCCGCACCGCTTTCCCAAGCGAACGGTCGTGTACACCGGCACGCACGACAACGACACGATCGTCGGCTGGCTCGCGGGGCATGAACGCGCACGCACCGAGCACGATGAACGCGCGCTCCGCGCGGAGCGCCAGCGCGCGCTGGCCTACGCCGGCAGCGACGGCCGCGAAGCGCATTGGGACATGATCCGCGTGGCCTTGATGTCCACCGCCGACACCGCCATCTTCCCCCTGCAGGATTTGCTCGGCCAGGGCGCCGAGGCACGCATGAACGTGCCCGGCACCGCCTCCGGCAACTGGGAATACCGGGCGCTGCCGAGCGAACTGGATCTGGCCGTAGCCGACCGCATGGCCAAGCTGTGTGAAACGTACGAGCGTATTCCTGCAGACATCCGCCGGACGGGCTGAAGGAGATCCGGGAATGCAGCGCGCGCGGCGTTCTCCGTTGAATCGAAGCGCGCGTCGTCACGTCTCACACGGAGTGAGGCGTGCGCTAGCTCGTGCCACGCTCTTCGCGCTGGCGGTGATTTGCGTCCTTTCTGCGGTCCCGCCCGCGTCCGCCCAGGCCGAGACGCCGCCCGCGCCAGCCGCAGAAGCGCCCGCGCGAAGCGACGAGAGAGGCCCTGCTGCGCCAGCGGCGGCGGACACCTGGGGCGCCGGAGACACTCCTGACACGCCCAAAGCAACGGCCGCGCCGCCCGGAACGACCGAACCGAAGACGACAGCGAGCGCGCCGGGGAAGGTTTGCCCCTGCCCCAACACCGAGCCGGAGCCGCGCGCGGGCCTCGTGGCGCTGGCCGTGCGCTACACGCTCGAGGGCCTGGAAGTGCGCGGCAACACGCGCACGCGAGCGCAAGTCGTGCTGCGCTACGTGCCGTTCAAACGCGGCGATGTGTTCGACGTCGATGATCCCGAAGTCGAGCTGTCACGCTATCGCTTGCTCGGCACGGGCTTCTTTCGTGACGTCCAGTTTTCGTTGCGCAAGGGCTCCACGCGCGGGCTAGTGGTGCTCGTAATCGACGTCGTCGAGCGCAACACGATCGTGATCAACGACGTGCGGATGGGAATCTCCGCGGACGCCGATACGCACGGCAATCGGCGTCCGTTGACCGCATACGGCGGGATCGACGTCGCCGAGACCAACTTGCTCGGCACGGGGATCACCCTGGGTTCGGCGATGGCCGTGGCGGAAGAGCAGCTCGCGCTGCGAGTGCGCTTTCTGGATCCGGCCTTCCTCGGCAGCTCGTGGATGACCAACGGCACGTTGCTCTACAACGACGCGCGCGACTTCTTCGGCAACGCGCGCGTGCTGAAGGACGATCCGACCGGAACCAGCAGCTCGCAATCGGCGGTCGTCAACTACACCCGCTTCGGCGGCTCGCTCGGCGTCGGCCGAGATTTGTCGATTTCCACGCAAGTTTGGCTCAATTATCGGCTCGAGACGCTGGAGGCGAGCTATCCGCTGGAGGCCTCGCACCTGCGCGGCTTCCGCACCGAGCCGATCGACTTCGACATCATTCGCGGTCGCAGCGTGCTGTCTACGCTGGGCGCCACGCTCGAGCACGACACGCGCGATCATCCCTTCTTGCCCACGCGCGGCTGGCACGCTTCAGTCACCGCGGAAGTCGGGCTCCTGCCCGCAGGCTCGGACTACGACTACCAACGCGCTCAGGCACAGGCGTCACGCTGGTGGCGCCTGCCCTGGAGCGAGCACGTACTGCGCCTCGAGTTGTTCGCTGGGGCGATCGCCGGCAACGCGCCGTTCTTCGAACAATATTACGTAGGTGACTTCTCGGATTTCCTGCCCTCACGCGTCCTAGGCGTAAACTTCGATCGCAGGCCCGCGCCCAATTTCTTGGGTACCGACATCGTCGAGGTTCGCTACGGAAAGTACGCGTTCAAGGTCGCTGGCGAATACCGCGTGCCGCTGTTTCGCGGGCGCCGCTCGATCTACGGTATCGATTTCTTCGCCAGCGTGGGCATCTACGGCGTTGCTGGCACGCGGGACATCACGAGCCCCCCCGTCGGCTACTCGGGGCTGTCGCAAATCCCGGTGGATTTGACGGGCAATTTCGGCTTCCGCATGGACACCAGCGCGGGCGGCTTCGTGTTCGCCTTCTCGAACGTGCTGGGCTTCGTGCCCGTTCACGGTAAGGGGCCCGCTGGTGGTCAATAGGGGGCTCGAGCAAGGCTCGGGGGCACCTTGGGGGCTGGCGGCTCTGCTCAGCCTGGCCGTCGCGTTGATTTGTACATTCTCGATCCGCCCGGCCTACGCACAAGAAGCGAGCGAGGACGTCGTGACTCGTGAGGCGCACTTCGACTGGGACGCCGACACCGGGCTCTTGTATTTGGATTTTCTGTTCCGCGACATCATGGACGCCAATCTGCAGGGCAAGCTCAGCCGCGGCCTGCCGACGACCATCGTGCTGACAGCCGCCGTGTATCGCGCGGGCACGCCCAAGCCACTCTCGACCACTGCGCAAACGTGCAAAGTCACGTGGCACGTCTGGGAGGAAGCGTACCTGGTCGAAATCATGCGCCCGGGCTCGACGCGCCAGAGCTGGACGACGACCACCGAAGGCGTGATCCGCCGCTGCACGGAGGTGCGCCACCTGCTCGCCGGTGACGCCGGACAAATCCCGGTCGGAGTGCCACTTTTGGCCGCAGGCAGGATCCAGGTCAATCCAGTGAGCCCTGAGCTCTTACTGAAGATCAAGCGCTGGGTGATGCGCCCCAGCGCGACCGGCACCGCCGCGCCGGGTGACGCTTTGTTCAGCACCTTCACCGGCCTGTTCCTGCAACGCATCGGCGACGCCGAGCGCCAGCAGAAGTTCACGACGCAGGCTCAGCTCCCGGCGATCATTCACTCCAAGAGCCTCCCCCCGTAGGCCGCCCGAGGAGGCGACCGACAGACACGAGCGATCAGCTGTCGACGACTAGGCCTACGGGGGTAGGCTCTTGAGCCAACCAATGACAGACCCCGTGTTCCCGATCGCGCTCTTGTTGAAGGGTCGCGCTTGCTTGGTCGTCGGCTCCGGTTCCGAAGCCGCGAGCCGCACCCAGGCCTTGCTCGAAGCGCATGCGCGTCCCACCGTCATCAGCCGCACGCCCGACGAAGCCATCCGCGCGCTCGCCCGCGCGGGCAGCATCGCCCTGCACGAGCGCGACTTCATCGACAGCGATCTGAGTGGAAAGTGGCTGGCCGTGCTGGTCGACCAAGACCCCACGCTCGCCGCGCACATGGCCAGCCTGGCCGAAGCCGAGCGCGTCTTCTTCTGCGCCGTCGATCAGCCTGAGCACAACAGCTACGCTCACATGGCCCAAGCACGCGCGGGTCTGCTCACGATCGCGATCAGCACGGCCGGGCAAGCTCCCGCCCTGGGCCGACGCTTGCGAGAAGAGCTCGAGCGCCTGCTCGTGGCCGCAAAGATGTCGGAGTTCGTCGAGAGACTCGCGGCCTTACGCCAAGTCACCCCCTCGAGCGAACGCCGAAGAGTGCTCGGTGAAGCCGTAGCCGGCGTACACTTCAGCGGCGAGCTGAAATTGTAACGGGCACTATTCAGCGCCGCGGCTCAATGCACCAAGTTGGGCGGCGCTAAGTTGAAGCCCCAAGGATTATCAGGATTGGTCAGCGTGCTCGGAAATTGCCGGAACTGAGGTGTCTGAGGGGCCATTCGAGCCACGGGCGTGGCCACAGCAGAGTTGCCAACGCCTGCAAGACCAGCGCGGGTCGCATAAGAGGACAGGCCAAGCAGCTGTATGTACTGCAGCATCGCCACTTGCTGCTGCATCAAGTACACGTCGCCTTGGCGAACGTTCGTCACGTACGTGTTGTTGATGTCGCCAATGTGAACGGACGGCGGGCGCTGATCCGCTTGAGGTGCGGGCGCGGCGGCCACTTGTGGGGCGGCAGCTGCGATTGCTGCAGGCGCTAGCGCGGCCGGAGCGATCACGGCCGGAGCGAGCGCGGCGGGCGCGGCGGGCGTTACGGGAACGACCGTGGTCGCCGGGATGACCGCCTGAGTGGCGACCTCGCGCGCGGGCTCCGCGTGAGCGAGCGCGGGGATCGCCTGCGCGGGCGGCGGCGACTGGTGCGCAAGCGCGGCCGGTGCTGCCTCGGGCGTGGCTTTGGCGAGCCGCCTTCGGTAAGCCGTCTCTAGATCCGTCAGGATGTCTGAAACGGCGCTGCCAGCCGGTGTTGGCGGCTCGGTCTCCGCGCTCGAGGGTTCATCGTGCGCGGCGGACGAGGGCGCCGGCGCCACTTCATCCGAGACCTGGCGAGGCGGTCGCGCGCTCGTCGGAACTAAGGAGGCGGTAACGACCTCGGTGTTGCTGGCGCGTTGCTTCGGCGTGGGCACACTCGCCTGAGTGCCTGGATCCGCCTGCCAGAACACGGCCAGCAAAACGGCGCTGCTCAAGCAGCCGCCGACGAAGCCACCGATCAAGGGCAAGCGGATCGCGCTCATCTCCTGCGACTCTAGCACGGCGCGACGCAGCCGGTTGGCGTCACAAATTGCAACAAGTCGAGTGCGAATTCGAACAGCAAATCTCGTGATTTAGCGGCGCCGCCCGGTTACGTCCGCCGCGTTCAACCTCACTGGGCGACTTGGCCTGGGCCGTGCTTACTCGAAGTTCGGCGTGGCGAGCGGACTGTGCGGCGGAGCGCCCGGCGCGGGGGGAGCGCCCGGCGCGGGGGCGTTTGCCGGCAGGTACGTGGCCAACACGGCGATCGTGTAGAAGCGATACTGATGCTGCGTGTTGCTCCAGTCCGGAGACACGAAGGCGCGTTTGACGCAGTTGACCGCGCGACGAGCTTGCTTGCCGCGCCATTGGCCGCTCGCGCCGGGGAATAGATGCAGCGATTTGCGTTGGAAGTCGACGGTGAGCACGTAGTTGACCGTGCCCTGCTCATTCGCCTTGGGAGCGCAGTCGGGGTTTTCACGCACCGCCTTGCTCAGGGCCTCTTCGAAGAATGGTACGCTGTCGCACACGTTCCCTTCGTGTCCGCCGCCGGCGGTCGAGCCGCAGCGTACGTGTTGCACGGGCGCGACGCGCAAGCGCTCGGGGGGCTTGCCGCCATCGAGCGGACTGATGGTCGCTCCGGCCGAACCCGGCGCGGCCGGAGCTTTGCCGGCGTCGAGCGCGACGCTGGCGCTGCCGAGCGCAGCCGATTTTCCGCCCGGACGGCGCAGTAAGTAGAGCGGCACGGCGATCAGAATGCAGACCGCCACGAGCGCGACCACGATTTGCGCGCGCAGCGGGCGATCGCGACCGCCCGAGCCAACGCCCAAGCGACGCGACGACGGGTCACCGGAGCCGGATGGAAACGTCGAGCGTGAGGGGGGTCCTGCCATGCCGAGCCGAGCTCCGCCTTAATCCGCTAGCTGGCGCGCTCAGTCATCGAGCAGCGCCTGCACTTGGTGACCAGGCTCGACCTTGACCAACGTGGCGGCCAGATCGAGCGCTTCGGGCATCAGCCCTTGCACTTGTGAGACGACTTGTTCGACGACGTTGCGCGCCTCATCCGGATTGGGGCCGGCCATGATCAGCGCGAACTTGAGCGGGCCGATGCGGCCGCCGGTGATGGGCACGATGCTGAGCAGCAGCATCTCGGTGAGCTCGACCACGCGCTGCGCGGCGCGCCGCAGCGCCAGCATTTCGCCGATCGTCGGGCGTTCGCTGACGTGTCGATTGGGGCCGCGGATGTGGTAGCGCGCGACTGACAAGGGGACCGCCGCCCACTCCGCGAACGCGCGCTCTTCATCGAGCGCCTTGATCAGATGATCGCGCTGTAAGAGCCCGGTCAGGCCGTCGCGGCGCGCGAGGTAAGCACGAGCGCGTTCGTGCGGTGGCGAGTGCTCTTGAAAGCTGACCAGCTTGACGCGCGACTCACCGAGCTGGACCTCCGCGCCGTGTAAAAGGGCGATCGTCTTCTTGCGCTCGTAGCTGTGATCCGCGTACGTGCCGTTGGTGCTGCCGGTATCTTCGATCGTCCAAGAGCCGGCGTTCCAGCGCACGACCGCGTGCGAACCCGAGACCGTGGCCTCGGGCATCACGATGTCCTGCCCGCTGCGACGACCAATGGTGATGGCCGGCTTGTCGAGCACGAACAAGGTGCCCGCGGCCTCCGGAGCATTGGTGCAATAGGTCACCAAAAGCGCTTGCGAAGAAGGCGTGAAGGCTTCACTCGAGGCACGGCCGGGCGGGGCCCCAGGCGCGATCCGCTCACGCGGGATCTGCACTTGGCTGGTGGTCAGCGAGCTCGGGTTGAAGAAGCGCAGATGGCGCGCGGTCGGGCGCAGCGCCGCATCGTCGGCCAAGCACCGGAAGATCTGCTTGATCTCGTCGACCGATAGCCCAGACGGCACGTCGAACATGATCTGCGAGCGCATCGGCTTGGAGCGCGGTCGATAGCCCGGCTCCGGCACGCGACAGGTCCACATCTCCCAGAGCGTCAAGCCGAGGGCGTACATATCGTCCTCGGGACTCGCACCCCCGGACCGAAGGCGCTCAGGCGCCATGTAGTTGGGCGTGCCCCCGTCGGGCGGCGCGCCCGGGCGACGGGCGCTGAGCCGGGCGCGCTCCTGGGCAAAACCAAAATCCAGGATGATGGCGCGGTCGCCGGTGACCATCACGTTGCCCGGCTTGAGATCGCCGTGCACCAAGCCTTGCGCGTGGATGGCGGCCAACCCCGCCGCGACCTCGCTGGCGATCTTGCGAAACTCATCGGCCGTGTAACCGCCCTGGGCCTTGCGACGCCGGATGTGCGTGTGCAGGGTTTGCCCGGCGATGTGCTCCATCACCAAGATCGGGCCCCATGGGCTGGGCGCCAGATCGTGCACGCGGCACACGTTGGGATGGCTCACCGAGCGCGCGAGCAGCAACTCTTGGCGCAGGGCTTCGTCGTCACCCGGCATGCGCGACTCTTCGCGCACGACCTTCAAGGCGCCGGGCTGCTGCGTGCTGCGGTCGTACGCGAGGAACACCTCGCCCATGCCGCCCTTACCCAGGCTCTGCCGGATCTCGTAACGATCGTTGACGACGGTTCCGTGCCCTAACGGCGGGACATTTTTCGGGGATTGAGCCATTCAGAGCGCGCTTCGGGCGAGCAGGTAGCGTCCTCGATTTAGCAGTACACTGCAATCGGCTATGTTCATAAGTGTGGTCGAGGCAGCTCTAGACCCGGGCTCGCCGGCCATGGTACACGCGGGCCTGGCTCGGTCATTCGACCGGGCCCGTGAACGCGGTCTAAAGCGGTCTTTCTGCCGAAATCGGTAAAAAGGCCCACAGGGAAGCCGGTGCGACACCGGCGCGGCCCCCGCCACTGTAACCGGGGACAAAGTCCGACAAATCCACTGGGCGAAGAGCCTGGGAAGGGTCGGACCGAGGACGATCCGGAAGCCAGGAGACCTACCGTGTTCGCGCCCGCGCCCGCCAATTTTGGCGGGCCGGTTCGACTTGCGATTCCGCGGGGCGCGGAGGCGAGACGACGCTGAGGCTGCGATCCGCACCCCGTGCCGTTTCATTTCCCTGCCCTCGGCATCGCTTACCGGAGGCATATATGGCAAAGCGGCACTTATTGATCTTGGGACTCCTTTTGGCCGGCGGCGCGCTGTCCTCGGCTTGCAGCGACGCAAAAATCGTGACCATCGGCGATGGCGACGCAGGCGCCGCCGGTGAAGCGGGCAGCAAGAGCGACGCGGGCGCCACGGGTGAGGCGGGCAGCAAGGGCGACGCCGGCAGCAAGGGCGACGCGGGTGCGGGCGGTGTAGGCGGCGTGGGCGGCGAAGGTGGTGAGGGCGGCGAGGCTCCCGCACCATGGCTCAACCCGCAGGCCGTAGTCGTGATTGGCCCGGCACCGACGACATCCACGCGGCTGCTCGTCGGAGCCTCGGACTACACGACCGGCAAGGGCGAAATCGTCAGCATCACACTCGCCTCAGGCGCGGTCGGCGACAGCACGACCTACGCAGACTCCGATCTCGTGGCGACGAGCAGCGCGGGCGTGGGCTTCGCCATCGAACGCACGAACGACAAGGTGCATTTGCTCGACGGCGGCAAGATCAGTACGACCTTCGATCTGAAAGATCCCGGCGCCGACACGGCGCCCGTCGATAGCAAAGCCTACGTTCCGCTGCTGAACCAGAGCACGATCGTAATCCTCGATCTGGCTGAGGGCAAAGTCAGCCGCCGCGTCGATCTGAACGAATTCAATGTGCCAGGCGACAGCGACCACAGCGCCGACATCGCCGAGGGCGTATACGAGCCGAATAACAAGATCGCGTACTTCTTGCTACAACGCATCGATCGCCCGTCGATCAATGCCTCGTCCAATTTCACTTTGCCTTGCTCCGAGAGCCGCGGGCTGATCGTGGGGATCGACACGGAGACCGACGAAGTCGTCGACTTGAACGGCAATGGCTCGGGCAAGGGGATCGAGCTCAAACTCGTTAATCCGCGTTCGCTCTCCGTCAACAGCGACGGCACGACGCTCTATCTACTTGCGGATGGCTGCTACGAAGGCAGCAATAAGGTTCAGCAGGGCGTGGAAGTCGTCGACTTGACCGATGGCACAACCACGGTTGCGTACGAAGCCGAGGGTACTCGATACTTGGGCAGCCTGATCTTGACCGGCGGCGAGGAAGCGTTGATCAATTCGTACGACCTTGGCGTTCCGTATGGGACATACTGGACCAAGCTCAAGCTCGCCGCCGGCACGCTCGGCGCTGAACTCGCGAACGTACCAGCCGCCGTCAGCTTCGATGGCACCGACCTGCTGGGCGTGGAAGTAACCGGCAAAGTGGGCAAGGTCGTGCGCTACAAGCTCGCGACTGAAACCTCCACCACGGTCAGCGCAACTTCTTGGGCTGGAGAGTTTAGCTCGGCGTCCTCGACTGCGCTCGTGCAGTGAGTACTCGAGCCAGTCGAGGCGGCTGGCTTCAGCGCTGATTCCGTAACAGTTCCGCGCCTCGGGCGCACGTGAGGCAAAACCGCACGTGCGCTCGATTGCGCGGCGCTCGCGACCGGCCCGGCCACATTGCTGCGGATCGGCGCGCTGCTACCTTGAAAGGGTGACGCGAGCCCTTTCAGCTTTTGGTTTTTGCCTGGCAGCGACGGCGCTGCTGCTGGGCTGCGGCCAGAGCTCGCTCCGTCCGACGAAGCCCGCGCCACAAGCCGATATCGAAACTCGCGTCACGCCGCCCAAGCAGCTCCGTGAGTTGCCGCGGTTGATCGCGCCGCCGCCCAAGTACGGCAACAAGATCGTGATGGCGCAAGCTAGCTCGGTCGAAGCCCGAAACTAGCGCGCGCGACTACTGCACTTTGAGCGTGATGCCCGACCAAGACACGCCGCCACGGTTGTCGTGCGCGATAGCCCAGATCCGCGACAGGCCGGGGGTCTTGGGCGCGTAGAAATCCGTACCGTAGTTGTCGTTCCAGCCGGCCGTGGCGTCGTTCAGCAAGCGTACGGGCGATTTGAAGCCACCCGCGTCCGTGTAGTAGTTGATCCACATTTGCTCGCCGACGTCGCGGCCGAGCAGTTGAGCCGACACGTCGTCTTGGTCTTGGTTCGCCGGATCGGCCTTGTCGATCGTGGGGCGGAACGAGTACGCGGTGCACGAGGAATCCCCGTCGTCCGAGCAAGTAGGCACGCAACGCGCGCTCTGTTCGGGGTCGTCGCAGTCGAAGTCGACGGCGGGCGCAGAGCCGTCGAGCGGCAGACAGCCCTCGCCCAGGCAAACCGCCGAGTCCGGCACGGGACTCCCGCGGAATTCGAAGCCCTTGATCACCGGGTTATGATTGGAAAAACTTTCGAACGAGTAGACGGAGGTGTAACCCGCGACGAAATCGTCCGCGCCCAGCAGTGTGCCGCTCGCGTCCTTGCAACCGATCGGAAACGCGGAGTCGCTAGCAGCCGGCAGCAACGTGAGTTCACCGGCGCAAAGCGCGAAGAATACGTAGCTCACGCCGTACGGCGCGTTGTTCGAGTTATCCGCAGGCGGGCGCTCAGAGATGATGTTCAGCGGCACATCGAAGGAGGTGCGCTCAGGGTTGTCCGCATCTTGCCGAACCATGCCGCCGAATGTGTTCGGGTCGCTGAAGCAGGCGTAATACAGATCACCCGGCGGGTTGAAGCACGGCGGCGACCAAGCGACCTGCACCTCACGCCCCGCGAGCGGAGAGGCGTCTTGCCAGAGCATCTGCAG
>Ga0247760_1000852_pt1 | contig 31192 bp, 15 predicted proteins | sample UWRJL171409R4_FD_179936 | JGI IMG/M metagenome (GOLD analysis project Ga0247760, IMG submission 179936) | Plant litter microbial communities from Arlington Agricultural Research Station in Wisconsin, United States - UWRJ-L171-409R-4 | ecosystem: Environmental > Terrestrial > Plant litter >... | reverse complement strand
TGGCGTTCTTGGCTGTGCAGATCCACGGATGCAGCCGCGGAGCGGCTGCGTGGATCCAGCCACACTGTTCTAACCACACTGGCCGGGTTAGGGTTGTAAAAACCCAACATTAATACTCCTAAACTATAACGAAACTAATTATTAATTAAAATAGCTGTTAGAAAGTATAGATAACGTGTTTAAACTAAAAGTAAAGCTTTAATACTAAAAGAAACTGTATATTTATAACCTAGGTAAACGAAAGGAGTATATCTAGTAAGTCTATAAGTCTTAACTTAAAGGATATATAAGCCGAGCTAAAACTCTCATATAGGCTTAGCAAACGTACGCCTTCCTAGAAATGAAGAAACTAGTTAAAGAAGTAGTTGATAACTGCGATATTTATTACTGAAAGTAAAACAGGTATTATAAGCCTTATGGATTTCTTAAACCACTTCTTATACTATAAGCTCTATAGAGCTTTATCTTACTTAACTTCATTATTAGGGTTTTAAAGTCTAAGGACTTTATTACAGGAGTTACTTATAATTAAATCTTTATAGTAATTAACAGATTAATGAAATAAGTTTACTTTCTACTAACTTTAAAGGATATAATAGTAGAGTAACTTACTTATATCTTTAAGAAAGAGATAATCTTATAATACCTTTAGCTAGATAATATTATTATAGATTAAGATAAACTGATTATGTTAAAGTTCTAATAAGGATTAATGTAGAGAATAAGTGTAAAAAGTAAACTTTTAACAGCTTTTCACCTACAGATAGATAATTAAATAAAATAAGTTAACTAAATACTTATAATGTATTTTTAAACTTATATTAACTTTAAATAAGATAATTAGCTTAAGCTGTTACTAACAGTATAAATAGTTTATAATATAACGTTAATTAAGTCGATAAGTATGTTACTGTTTTTCACTAATTACAGTAAAGAGCCTAAGCTCCGTCAGGGCCTGCTAACTAACACCCCCCAAGCCAAAGTTTACGCAGATTGAATGTAAGAGCTATATAACCACTTATAAGCCAAACTTAAGTTCACACGCAAACAAATAAAGAAGTTTACTAATAAACATTAAACTAAGCAGTTAATACTTAAAAAAGAACTTTATTATAATAGCGAATAAGTTAAGGGACTAACTCTTTAAAAAGAAGACTATATCTACCTTTTTTTACAAAACTTACATTTGAAATAACCTAGTAAAAAGCTTAACTTTAAAAGGTACAGACCGTTTTAAATTAAGAAAAAGGTCGCTACCTTTAATTATAAACTAAACTTACCCGCTAGTATAAAGGTACGGACTAAGGTTTTCCACGTCTTACTTTTAAAACCCGCCTTAAAGGGAGTTTTACTAAAAAAGAAAATCAAGATCAACACTGATAAGGATAAGTATAACGTTAAGGAAGTTATAAATTTACGAAAGGGAAAGAACACGTTTAAGTATCTTATTAAATAGCTAAATTACAGCATTAAAAGTAACTTATAAGAACTAGTTAAAAATCTTAAATACCTAGACCTGATTGTAAAGTTCTACCGAAAGAATCTAAATTAATTAAAGCTAACGATAAGAACTAAAAATAAAATAAAATCCGATATTTAAATTATTAGATTAAAGAGTAAGATTATTATAGGACTTAAAGCTTAAGAAGTAGTAAGAAACTCCTTAATAAGTATAGAAAGACATTTATTAAAACCCTTAGTTAAGGTTATAAGGACCTTAGACCTAATAAGGAGGTTAGGCCTTTAGAGCTCTTAGTAAACTCTATACGAATTATATATATAGTAGTATAGAGAACTAAAACGTTACAGATTAATAACTTATAGGATAACTTACCCCTTATAACTAAAGGACTTACATTTCGCTCTAAGTTTAAAGAAGAAGTTAAAGGGTAAAAAGCGATTTAGTATACTTTAAAGTCTCCTGAACTAATTATATAACAGTATATAGTAAAGAAACGTATTTATAAAAATAAGCATTATTAGGAAAGGAAGTTAGTATAAAAGATAATAAAAAGTTATAATATGTGTTATAGTCCTTAAACTATAACCTGTGCTATAAAAACCCTTATAAGCCTTAAACCTATAACCTCTTACTAAAGAAGGTAAGTATGCCGCTATTACGCTAAAGAGCCATTTCGTTTATTAAAAGAAAGAAGCTATAAACTAGGTTAAGAAGACGTCGTAAGTTAAGGTAACCCCTTAGAGGGAAAACTAGTAAGAAAAAAGTCCCAGTCCCAGAAAGCCGGCTTAGTTTAGATAAGGTTTAATACTTTTACCTGTTTTTAAAAAGATAAGACCTAGCTTTACAAAAAAACACCTTTATTACCTTCACTTTAATAATACGCTGTTAAGTTTTAACATATTATAACTTTATAAAAGAGTTACAGTACTTAATAACCACTTAATTGTATAAAGTGTCCAACTCCTTTTTCTTATCTATTAAACCCTTAATAAACTTATTAAAGTAACTAAATATGTTATATAAAGAAGGTATATTAACAGATTAGCACTTATTACAGCTGTTAGATTACGTTACGATTTAATATAGTAAGGATTTAGTTTAATAATAAGTGTAGAGAGATATCTGCGAATTAAAGGCGTTAAGGGATTTTATAAGATAAATGCGATGGTTATAAGAAGCCTTTTCCTGTTTTCTCTGTCTCTTACGTTTTTTAACATAGTTAGAAGATATAATAAAGGTGGGGAAAGAAAGAAACTAACTTAATAATTTTTTATGGGAAAAGAATATTAAAAAGGGGGAATTGTGTGATAACCTTACAGGCTACCACTTAAGTTAGGGCGGCCTGATAAATCCCCTATAAAGGAATAGTGTAGAAGGATAGGGTACACTGTCCTAACGTACTGGGCTAAGGGTATAAAGACCCAAAACCCTTATAACTAGTAAGAAAGTGCTTAGTAGTCTATAAGGATTAATAACACTAAGCATTATTTAGTTAACTGCTTAACTGTAATTATGTAATACACTATTAAGTATAACGGACTAAATAAGGTACGAAGTACCTCTTAGTTAGTTAGTATAAATAGTTATAGTTATACTTATAACCGTTATGAGGGACTTTAATTCCTTACACTAATATTTAATTATTCATTTATATCCTACTGTTCAGACTCACCTCTGTACATTATAGTAATAACAACTTATAATAACATTAAACCCCCCGTTTAGGAGTGTTAGCTTAATAAGCCGTCTTCGGAACACCCCCTACCTGTTAGCGTCCTGCCATACGTTCTGTCTTAACCTGCACCTATCCTCTTAAGGCCTGTATCGGGTGCAGGTTGTAATAATAACAACTCTATAAGCCGTCACTTAAGCTAAGGCGGCTTAACAAATCCCCTATAGAAGGAACAGTGTAAGAGGACAGTATATACTGTCTAAACGCATTAAGCTAGGGGTGTAAAGACTTAAAGCCCTTATAACTAGTAAGAAAAGTGCTTAGTAACCCATTAGGACTAATAACACTAAACACTACTTAATTAACTGCTTAACTATAACTATATAATACACTATTAAGTATAACAGATTAAGTAAAGTATAAAGTACCTTTTAATTAGTTAGTATAGATAGTTGTAGTTATACCTATAACCTCCGTAAGGGACTTTAGTTCCTTATATTAGTATTTAATTATTCATTTATATCCTACTGTTTAAACCCACCTTTATACATTATAGTAACAGTAACCTATAGTGACATTAAACCCCGTTTAAGAGTGTTAGCTTAATAAGCTGTCTTCAGAACGCCCCTTACCTGTTAGCGTCCTGCTATACGTTCTGTCTTAACCTGCACCAGTCCTCTTAAGGCCTGTGTTAGGTGCAGGTTATAATACTTATATACCTGGGGTAGCTGCCTAGGTATTAAGGTTTGTTTTAATTTTTATTTAAAGTAAGTCTATAGAGTATCTATAATTAGAATAACACGTTACCCTTATTAGAAAGAAATAGTAAAACCTACTTCCCCCCCCACTATCGGTCTCCTTCCCTTCTTCCTCTTCTTAATTAATAAGCGAGCGCTATCTTAACGTTATAAGGTATTTGTAGGCCTTAAGATCTTAACGTCATAAGGTATTTATAGGCGCTAAGATCTTAGCGTCGCAAGGTCTTTATAAGCGCTGAGATTTCGGCGTCATAAGGTCTTTGTAAGCGCTAAGCGTTATCTTAGCGATAAAAAGTAATTTCGGTCGCTGAGATTAAGGTAGCCTAAGTACTATCTTAGTGACAAAAAGTGATTTCGGTCGCTAAGATCAAGGTGGCCCAAGCACTATCTCAGCGATAAAAAGTGATATATAGGCGCTGAGATTAAAGTAATCCGAGCGCTATATTAGCGTTAGTTTAGTGGGGAAGAAAACTCCTAATAAGGCTAACTGAATAGAACTAGGAGAACGGCTGGCCGGCGAAGCGGGCTAAGAAAAAGAGGTGCTAAAATAGTAGATTATAGCTATCTTAAAGAGGTACCCACCTACGTACCTTATGGAAAAAGGAGGTATACTAGGAGAGTCTACGCGATCTAGAAGGCTTTATCTAAAAACCTACGTACGTATATTAGTACGTGCCGCAGCCAGCTAGATGCCAGATACTGGTACTCTGATCCCTAACTTAATGTTAGACCAGCTGAAGTAAAAGTATGGTAAATTCTAGTATATTAGACGAGCTGAAGTAAAAGTACGGTTAATTCTAGTATGTTAGACCAACTGAAGTAAAATAGAAAAAGAATATTATTATTTTTTATCTTAAAACCTTTTTTTCCCATATCTCAGGTTCTTTTTTCTAAGCCTAAGCCGATTATATCTATATAAGTCTGTGAAAAGTGCGATATTCGCCGGCTGGTGCGAGCGCGGGGGAGCGGCATAGGCATCATGTATGCGAGCCCCGCGCTCTAGGCTTGCTTTTCCGCGCCCTCGGTGTTGTCGTCGACGTACTCCCAGGCGTCGTCGTCCTCCTCCTCCTCCTGGTCGTCGGGCTCGCCTGTGACGCTCCGCCAGACGCGGCCCCACATGCCCTTCTTCTGCAGCAGGGCCAGGACCAAGACGACGGGCACGTACCAGATGCTGACCCAGAAAAGGCCCCTGGCGCTGCCGCCGGCGCCGCTCTGGCGCCAGAAACGGACCGACTCGCGGGCCATCCAGGCGTTTACGGGCAGCGAGGTGACGGCAAAGGACCACTCGGTGACGCCAGCGGCGCACAGGCCGACGCAGACGGGGAGGAAGCCGAGCAGGCCGTAGCGCAGGGCAACGCGGGCGTTACGGGCCGGGTTAGTCCAGGCGAGCATGCGCAGGCCCGCGGCGCGGTACTCGTCGCGCACGCCCCACGACAGCGCCATAAAGTGGGGGAACTGCCAGGCGAAGAGGAGGGCGGCGAAGAGCCAGCCGCCCACGCTCGAGCCGTCAGGCGCCAGCAGGAGCTCGCGCCACGAACCATCGCCGACGGCCGACTCGCCCGCCGCGGCGGCCCAGCCCATGAGCGGCGGGATGCCGCCGACGACGGCGCCGACCCACGTGTTCGCGGCGGAGAGGCGCTTCATGGGCGTGTAGACGCCCGCGTAGAGGACGATGTTTGCCGCGCCCAGGAACGCCACCGTCGGGTTGACGCCCAGGTGCAGGGCGGCGACGCCGGCGAGGGCGCAGCCGGCGGCGAAGAGGAGCGCGGCGCGCGTCGACACGAGGCCGCGGACCAGGGGGCGCGCGCGCGTGCGGCTCATGAGGGCGTCGGTGCGCGGCTCGTAGAGCATGTTGAGGGCGTTTGCGGCGGCGGAGCAGAGCGTCGTGCCAGTGGTCAGGAAGAGCAGCGTGAGCGGCGAGAGGGAGGGCAGGGTCGCCTCGGCGGCGCCTGGTGAGAGGAAGGCCGGGACCGGGTATATGGCGTAGGGGACCATGGCCGAGAGGACGACGACGAAGGTTAGACGCGGTTTGGATAGCGAGAGCAGCGCCGAGAGCTTGCGCCGCATCGAGTCGGCCGGCTGCTTGGCCGCGGCCTCGGCGAGGATCGAGGACGCATCGGGAGGTAGTTGGGCACTGTTAGGTGAGGAGGGTGTTGGCTTGCCGGAGGCTAAGGCGGCGGAAAGAGCAGAGGCTAAGGCGTTCTGCTTGGCGGCCTGTCTCCGGCGATGTGGTAATGGTTCGGCGGTAGCGGTAGCGGCGGCGGTCGCGGGGGAGGATGCGTCCGAGGTAGCTTGTGATGAGGAGGTTGAGCCGAGCTTGGTTGAGGTTGCTGCTGGAGGCGACGTCACCGCAGCCGCGCCCATGTTCCGCGCCCTTGTCCGGAACTGGATGCCGCCAAACCTCTCCAGCAGCGTGTTTGACAGAAAGTAGGCGCCCTTGACACGGGGCGATTGGGCGGGCGCGCTGCCCGTGCCGGCCGCAGAAGCAGTCGCGGCCGCAGCTCTCGGGCGTGCGGTGGTCGAGAGAGGGGCCAGAAATCTTTGCCCTGCGGCTGGCAGGCGGCGCCGGCAACACCTCCAGCACACATTGTCGACGGCGCCGACGCCCGGCAGTAGGGATCTCGGGCCCGGCATGTCTCTGTGCGGTCTTTTCAGCTCATCAGGGCAGCATCAGAGGACAAGGTCGAGCGCATAGGGGTTGCGCTTTAGCGTCAATTGGGTAAGGTGCTTGCTCGTCGTCGCAGCCGACTCGTGAGTGCAGCAGAACTCGGCCTAGCTCCGACGAAGTTCTGACGATCCACAGGCGCGCCACTGGCTGGGGTTCGTGGCGCCAGATCAGGGGTGGACGGTGTTGACCGGCGAACGTAATTGCTGTCTGTTGTGACTGTTGCCCGCCCGACTGCGTGCCTGCAAATTTTTCAGGCAATCTGTCCTGTGCCGCACTGACCATCCATTTCCTGCCGTCACGTGCACATCACCCACACCCTGTCTGTCGCCATCCAGGACTGGCAGCGGGCTCGCACCGAGGCCCAGGCCCAGGTGCAGCAGGCCGAGCTTCTGCAGGCCATGAACATGGGCGACCCCGGCGCGAGCAACGATGTAGCCCTCACCCTGCCCCCTTCGACTCCTGGCTCCGGTCGTCACGGCGCCAATGCGGCCGAGCATCAGGTCCAGGCCATGGGCCAGATGCTGCAGTTCGGCTTCAACCGGATGAATGTGAGTCGACTGTCAGGAACCGCGACGGTGGTTGATCTCGTGCTGACTCGTGCGTGTAGGGGCTCCATCAGGTCCGCCACCAAGAGACCCTGGCCGCAATGCGCGAGAGCAGCAACGCCGTGCAGGCGCTTGCCAACTCGGTAGCCGCGCGCCCCCAGCTGCCCGCTACTGAGGAGCGGCGCCTCCTCGACGCTCCCGGTTCTGGCAACCGCGGTCGCCACAGCGGCCAGAGCGAGCGCTATGATGACCGCGGTAATCGCAGCGGGCGCGACAGCGGCCATCACCCGCTACCACAGCAGCCGCAGCGAGCGCTACCATGAGCGTGACGAACGTTCCCTGTCCCCCTCTGAGGAGGCCCGTCGCCGCCGCCGCGAGCTTGGACGTCGTCGTGACGCGAGGCGTCTCGGGGGCGGCAGCTCCACGCCGCCATCGGTCGAGGAACTGACCGACTCCCCGCGCTAGTGAGCGCGATGTTCTCCTTCCTCCCCTTTGGGATTGTGTTCCTGTGGCGTTTTGGCGCAACGATTCCGGGCCGGCGTGCCCTTACAAGTGAGTTTTCCCAAGTCAGCGTGCCTGTGGCCGTCCGCCGCCTTTATGTGGCAGGCGGGAGGTGGTCGGGTTGGCGTGCTCTCCAGATAGTGGTGGCTTAGCGCCTTTTACGCGTCGCCAACAATGACAAGACTGTTCCCCCCCCCGTACCTTTTGTCCCTGCTTCCGACGTGATGCTGGGCCGTTGTTGGTGCGAACGTCACCCCAGCGTGCTTCGAACCGGTCCAGTGCCTCTGTGTCTGTGAATAGGGATAGAGGCTGCCAGTCCGGCGTGTCATATCCTACCCACTTAACCAGCACCTGACGACCGCCTCCCCGCCCCCTAGCATTCTTAACGGCCAAAATTTCCTCCACTGCGTATTCTTCTTGGTCCCCTTCATCTTCCGCAGCGGGGATAAGTATCGGGCCTGGGCGGGTGTCTGTGGTGATTTGTGATGGCAGTGGGTCTGCCGCTGCGCGTTCCACCAGCTCCACATGGAAGGTTTTGTGCAAAATCTTAAAGGTGCCGTCCCTCCCCGCATGTCCGACGAGGGGAGAGCAGTGCACCTTTTGCAGCACTGCGGTGGTGAGTGGTTCCCAATTCGGAAGCCATACGCGTCCCCTGTACTGTAGGGCGCTTTGGGCGTCGAGGGTGCAATCCGCAATCTGTGAACGCGTCTCTGCTTCTGGGGGAAACCGGCGTTGGTCCTGTGCGACTGCCTCCCAGCGCGCGGCGTATGTTTTGTCCATCTGCAACGCTTCGTCCCAGAGGCCTGCCAGCCCTTAGCTCAAGAACACTTTGTCGCCCGTCGGAGGACCTGTGGCTATACTCGCTATGTATGTGTCTGCCGGTGCGGAGTTGGGGCGGAGAACGGTCGTATGTCTGGTGGTTGTGGATTCGTCTTGCTCTCTGCGTGAGAGTGAATCCGGCAAGGTCGCATGTTTGCCCGGGCGATATCGTAGTGTGTATGAAAACTTAGAAAGCTTCTCCGCCCAGCGCATTTGTCGTTCGGAGGCTTCTCGGGGGCGGCAAAAGTACTCAAGAGCTTTGTGGTCAGATAGGATAGAGAACGGCCGGCGTACGCTGCGAAGCTCGGGGCTCCATGCTTTCAAACAGTCGATTACTGCCAGCAACTCCTTGTCGTGGATAGTGTAGTTCCGTTATGCGTCCGACAGTTTTGCTGAATGGAAGGCTACCGGTCGCCACAGGCCGTCTGACCCCTTCTGGGAAAGACAGCCCCCCAATGCCGAGCCGGAGCAGTCTGTCTCGACGAGGGTGTCCCTGTCGGGGTCCCATTGCGCCAGCACCGGTGCTTGTGTGAAGGCCAGCTTAAGGCGCTTAAACGCTTCGTCTCTCTCGGTCGTCCACACGAAAGGGACTCCTTTCTTGTTCAGTTCCGACAGGGGGGCTGCCAATGCGAAAAAGCCTCGGATGAAGTTGCGGTAAAAGTTCGCAAAGCCCAGGAACCCCCGTAGTCCGCGCAGCCGGCGAGGGGGCTCCCACTCTCTGATGGCCCGGAGTTTATCAGGGTCCGCTTTCACCCCTTCGTTAGCCGTGATGATGTAGCCCAGGTATTTGACCTCTGTCACAGCGAACGCGCTTTTTTCTAGATCCAAGTTGAGGCCAGCGTCGCGTAGCCGGCGCAGCACCTCCCTCACTTTGTCCATGTGATCTTTCCTCGTCCCCGATGAGTATATTAACACATCGTCGAGGTATGCCGACACGAAGTCGTCCAGGATGTCGCTTAACACCCTATTAATGTATCTCTGGAACGTTGCAGGTGCTCCTGCGAGCCCAAAGGGGCAGACCAGCCATTCGAACAGTCTAAAGCGTGTGCGAAAAGCAGTGAGGTGCTCGTCCTCTTCGGCCACCCGGATTTTATGGAATGCAGCTCTTACATCGACCTTGGAAAACCACTTGGCACCGCTTAATGATCGCAGTGTCTCCTTAATTAATGGCAATGGGTACCTGTCTTGTTCTGTGATGGCGTTCAGTGCTTGGTAGTCGACGCATAGTCGCCAACCACCGGAGCCTTTCCGGACCATTAGAACCGGTGCGGCGGCCGCGGAAGAACTTGCGCGGATCCAACCCTTATCCATTAAGTCCACAATCTGACGGCGCAGTTCCAGAAGCTGGTCCCTCGGCAAGCTATATAGCTTCCCGCATGGGAGGTCCTGCACGGAACCGTCCTCCTTCCGCTTCAGGCGTATATGGTAAGTCGGGTAGCCCCCCAACCAGCCACCCCCCCTAACCGGCCAGCATCGTAATCCTTCGGCCCCATATAATAGAGAAATGCCGCAACCCGTAGATAGCTTCATAGTTACCTTATAATGATTTTTTTTTGATTCATCTTAATCGCCATGAGTGACTCTAAAGAGCGACAAATATTGCAAGTTCTTGATGCCGTTGCTGAGGGCGTCTCAATTAGACGAGCTTCAGCTCTATATGGTCTGAAGCGATCCACGATACAAGACCGCTTGAACGGCGCAACAAGCCGTTCTAATGCAAATGAGGCTAATCAACGCCTATCCCGAGCTCAAGAAGATCGAATTAAAGATTGGATCCTTGCGCAAGATGCATTGAAGCTTCCTCCAACGCATATTCAAGTGCGCAAGTTAGCTGAAAGAGCATTGGAGGTTATTGGCGATACTCAACCTCTTGGAAAGCGCTGGATAGATGGATTTATTCGCCGTAACCCAGAGATTAAGTTTATCAGAGGCAAGTCAATTGAATCATCACGTATTAATAGCGCTACGACTAAGGTTATCCAGGAGTTCTTCAGTCTTCTTGCAATGCCGATAATACAAGCGATCAAGCCAGAAGATCGCTGGAATATGGACGAGACTGGCATAATGGAAGGCCTGGGAACGAATGGCCTGGTACTGGGATCATCAGAGAAGAAGATGACGCTCAAGAAGCATCCTAGATCGCGATCATGGACTACAATAGTCGAGTGCATCTCAGCAACTGGGATAGCATTAACGCCGCTAGTGATCTTCAAGGGAGAAAGTCTTCAACAACAATGGTTTAATCACGAGATGGAATTCTTACAAGACTGGAACTTCACCGCATCAACAAAGGGATGGACCGACAATGATATCGCCTTAAAATGGCTTAAAGAGGTCTTCATACCGAGGAGTGAACCCTCATCAAAAGGCGTAAAGCGCCTCCTCATTCTTGATGGCCATGGGAGCCACACGACAGACGATTTCTTTACGGAATGCTATGATCACGATATATACATTCTATTCTTGCCAGCTCATTCATCGCACGTTCTCCAGCCGCTTAATATTGCGATCTTTTCGCCATTAAAGCAATACTATCGTGCTGAACTTGCGCTCTTCGATCACCAATACGAATCGGCACCGATCGCGAAGATGAACTTCTTATATTGCTACGGATCTGCTAGACAGAAAGCAATTATCAAGAGGAATATATTATCCGGCTTTAGAGCAACAGGATTATGGCCAATAAACTCATCTAAAGCGCTCCTCAATCGCTTCGTTACAAGCGCGCCCAAAACACCACCAAAGAAAGACCAAGCAACACCAAATAAGCAATCTCGCGAGAGCTTCAAAACGCCGAGACGCGCTTCACAAACTCGGTCGCTTTTTACAGCACGAAGAGCGCTGTTCAAAGCGAATTCGCCAACTCGAAGGTTGCTTACTCGAATAGGTGAACGGCTTGATCAACAAGGCACCCAATTAACAGCGACAAAGCATGAGAATAACGTGTTACGATCGCGAATAGAGCGACTCAGGCCAAAGGCAAAAGCAACAGTTAAAGTAGATCTCAATGATCGCTTTGCAAACTTCAAAGATATCATCAAGAAGGATCAACAGCTCAAAGAGGTATGCGATCCATTCCAGCGATCACAAGAGACACAACAAGTCGAGTTCAAGGATCTATGTCACGAGTGGCAGCTAGGATAAAGTCTAATTTACTTAATTACCGTCTAAATTACAATTTTTTGACTATGTAGCGTATCTAAATAACCTCATCTACGATGACTATATACCCAGCTAAAAGTGGCCGGTTAGGGGGGCACTCGACTTAGTCTGTCTGTCCCCGGTGCGGAGGCAGGCCGGCGGCCTTCTCCTTATCGAAGAGGTCCGCAAAGTCTGACAGTTCTTTAGGTAGCAGGGTCTGCACCGGGGTCGGGTCCGTCTTCGGGGCTGTCGCTTGGAGAATCCTTGTTATTTCCCTCAAGGAGGTCGAGGCGAATTCGTATGCGTCTGCAGGCCTCCGCTTTTGGCGCCTGCAAGCGGCAACCACCACGCTGCCCGCTACCACGCCAAGCTTTTGTGTGCGAGGTCTGGTATGTGATTCGCGCACACGCAGTCCCTCCGCGACACCGATGCGTAGCTCCCCTTCTGCCGGGTCGAGAACCACCTGGTTCATACGCATCCAGGGCAAACCGAGGATCATGTCTCGGGGCATCCCTGGAATGATGTAGAATGAGGTCATTCTTGACCATCCGTTGATGTCCAGCTCGCACCTGGCAATGTCTCGTATCTGAGTCACGGTGCGTCCGAGCACCGTGCCCAAGTTCCGCGGTCTGGCTAACCGCACCTGTTCAAGCCCTAGTTGTTGGGCGAACTTCTCGCTCATCGCAGCGTAGCATTCGCAACCTGAGTCCACCTGTGCGTCCACGAACTTGTGGCCATCTATTAGCAATGGGACTAAAAATGGGGGGCCGTCCATATTGCTCTCGATCTCTGCCAATTCGTCTCTCCACCTCCGTATAGGATTCTTCTTGGTTGCGTTGCCCTTCCGCTGCGGCAACACTGGCCCCTGACTGAGACTTATGTCAGGGGCTATCCTTTTCCCTTATTCTGCTCCTGTGGAACAATATGGATGTAGTCGCTGTTACTAAATGCTGGTATCAGTGGATTCACTTTTGCAGTGTTTTGGTGCAGCGGTCTAGTTCGACAGCTCCTCCATCTGCGCTGCGGACACCGTAGATGTTGACTTGATCGCTGGTAATTTGAGACATTCCTGCCGCATATGGCCCGTGTCGCCATAACGAAAGCAAGCTCCTGAGTCTCGGCGGGCCCGGAAGGTCTCAGCTGGGACCCATGATGCCCTTTGTCTCTGGGTGGTGGCGGCGCCCCCCCGAACGCGGCGTGTCGCCGCGGCGTTGACTCCTGTCATCGGTGTATCTGTGCTGCTAGTCACTGGCTGTGGCGAGCTTGTTTTCGAGGAAAAGCGCTGTTCCAGGTCGATCGATTCCAGGTCCTGGGCGATGCGTCTGTAGGAGGCCACCGCCTCGAAGTAGGTGCTGAAGTCGAGTGCGGAGCCGACCTGGGCATTGCGCATCCGCAGCGAGATCCTTGTGCGCAGGTAGTTGACTTTGACCTCATCTGTCCATCCCAGGCCTCCGGAGGTGGCCAGGAGCATTTCGAACTGGGTGAGAAACTGGGCGAACGTCTGCTTGGTCCCCATGCGGAGGCTCTCGAGCTGTGCGAGAGCTTGGGTCTTCTTGTGCGGGTTGTCGAACGTGGTGGCCAAGTAGTTGAGGAAGTCCGCCGGGTCGTAGTCTCCTCGGGTTCCTCCCAGTTCATAAAATGAACGGACCACGTTCTGCGCGGTGGCTGCGAGGCTGGCCCAGACGAACTCCCACTTGTCACGGCGGTTGCCAATGAAAGCCTCGTCGCGTTCGATCTTATATGCCAGCGCCTGCTTCCAGGCTGCGAAGCTGGCCCCGTCTCCGTCATACAGGGCTGGGTTGGCCAGAGGCTTGCGTTTCAGAGTCGGTTCCGCACCGGAGCCGTACCTGGTGGCCAGCATGTCCTCCCTGGCTTCGGCCACAAGGGAGGCGGCTTCCTCACGGACGATCTGGATTTGTCGATGGGCCTCCTCCCGCACCCGCCGAATTTCTTCTGCGAAGAAGCGCTCTCTCTCGATGGCCTCGTCCCGGAGCTTGGTGATAGCTCCCTGAGAGGCCTCGCATCTTGCTTCGATTTCCTGGATGGCTAGCCGCATTTCCGTCCTTAGGTACGCTGTTGTGGCGAGAGCTTCCGGGGCGGACGGGGAAGAAGGTTGTCCAGGATTAGACATTGTTGAGATCCCTCATGGGGAAATGAGCTTTCATAAATGTTATAGGGCAGACTACGGGCTGGAGCTAGGTAGGTGCCGATAGGTTGTTATTGTGAAAGCTGAAGAAAAAGGAGGAAGTTTACATAGAGGTTAGTTAGGGCCGAAAGGCTCCTTAAGTACCACGTAATTAGGGGTCACTCCTGAAAGCCAGATCTGTGCCCCCAGCACGGATCTATCACAGCGCTGTGCTTCACTGTACGCTCAAAAATGTTTGAAATCTGGAGTGTAACGGGCTTACGCCGCAGGCTATACGCCTTAATGTAGCCAAAAGGATTTATTTTAATACGAAGAGTAGAAAGAAGAAAAGGGGCTTTTAGCTTAATTTTCTAAATTAGAAAGAAGAAGTTTGCTATTAAGTAGGTTATTATATAAATATTATATAATAGCGTTCTAAGCGTAGTTAATATAGATCTAGTAACGCTTAGATTCTAACACTAGGCTTTTAGCTTATAATATCCGCCTTTTCCCCTAGTAGGCCCTATAATATAATCGTTTAATTAGCCGGTTTCGTAACGTTTACGCGGCAATTCCTAACGTTATTTTAACAGCGTAACGAAAAGGGTTACCCTATATATAAACGCATTTTTTAACTGTTTTTTTCTCCTTTTTTTTAACGCCCGCCGTTTTTATTACTAGTAAATTACCCCCATTTTTATTTCCTTTTTAACTTAATTTAGTTCCAGAATTTGTTAAAAAGTTGCTGTTTTTTAGTTTATATTTTACTTTAATTTTAAAAAAGTTAATTTTGTAAAAAATAAATGAAAATTTCTTTTTACGCTATTTTGTTATAACATTAAATAAAACTACTCCTAATTATTTTATTAACCTAGCGGTTTTTAAAAAATACGTTAAAATTTTAGCTAAACGTATAAAAGCTATTTAATAAATTAGTTTTAATTTTGATTTTATTACGTTTCTGCTAACGTACTTTATCACCGAACGACGTACATCACCGAGCGATGCACCCCGATGCCATTTTATTCCCTTCAACCTTTTATATGTAATATTCCCCCCTTTTAAGATAGAAACGCCTAGCAGGGATAGGAGCATCAACTTAACTATTCAAGCTATCTAAAAAGACCCTTCTTCAACTATTCGCAAAGCTGTAAAGATATATAATATTAGCGATATTACGTTAGGTCGTAGAATAAAGGGTATTACTCTATAACATAATAGCCTACCTAACTCTGCGAATTTAATAGAGCTAGAAGAGAAGGTAATTATGAAGAGGATAATTACCCTAGACTTGCGATTATACTCTCCTCGGATTAGTAATATAGCTGCTATAGCGAATCTACTTCTTTAAGCGCGTAGCGCGTTACTAGTTAGTAAGCTCTAGCCTGACCGCTTTATTACGTAATATAGAGAGCTTAAGACGCGTTAAGTCTAAAAATATAACTATAAGAGAGCCCTATACGAAGATCTAATCGCGATAAACGCGTAGTTTTCTCCTATAGTAAATATAATCGCGAAATATAGTACTATAGATAACGATATCTATAACTTTAACGAGACCAGCTTCTAAATAAGCGTTATCTTAGCTAATATAGTTATAATAAGCTCTAAAAGGGTTTTAAACGCGAAACTAATACAGCTTAGTAATTAAGAATAAGCGATAGTAATCTAAAGTATTAAAAGAATAGGTTTCTACGTTCTACTATTTATTATAGTTGCTAGTAAATATTACCTCTTTAGCTAGTACAAAAACAGCTCTCTACTACCTAAATAGGTTATTGTAACCTCTCTAAGCAGCTAAATAATAAACGAAATTAGTTTAGAATAAGTTTAGTATTTTAATAAGTATATAAAATCGCGCGTAGTTAGTAAATACCGCCTTCTTATACTAGATAGCTATAAAAGTTACTAGTCTATTAAGTTCGATAACTACTATAAAGAGAAGGATATTATTCCACTCTATATACCCCTTTATTTATCCTATATACTTTAGCCTTTAGATACTAGCTATTTTAGGCCGCTTAAGAAAGCCTATAGCTAGGATTTAAGAAGAAGATACGCGTAAGTATAACGTATATCTTAAAAAAGAACTTCTTTCCGGCATTTTGTAGAGCATTCTAGAAAGCAATTACTAAGGAAAATATCCAGGGGGGTTTCAAAGGTATAGGCCTTTTACCTTATAACCCGGAATCTATTCTCTTAATGTAACGACCCTGCAGGCCGTTACTTGGGCCGGGGCGGCCCGACGAATCCCCCGCAGAAGGAACAGTGCAGCGGGACGGTGTACACTGTCCTGGCGCACTGGGCCAGGGGTGCAAAGACCCGAAGCCCCTACGACCAGTAAGAAAAGTGCTTAGTAGTCCACAAGGACTGACAACACCAAGCACCACTCAGTTGACTGCTTAGCCGCAACTGCGTGGTGCACCACCAAGCACAACGGACCAAGCAAGGTACGAAGTACCTCCTAGTCAGTTAGTATAGATAGCTATGGTTGTGCCCATAACCACCATGAGGGACTCTGGTTCCTCACGCTAGTATTTAATTGTTCATTTATGTCCTACTGTCCAGACTCACCTCTGTGCATTATAGTGACAACAACCTACAGTGACATTGAACCCCCCGTCTAGGAGTGCTAGCTTAACAAGCCGTCTTCGGAACGCCCCCTACCTGTTGGCGTCCTGCCATACGTTCTGTCTTAACCCGCGCCAGTCCTCTCAAGGCCTGTGTCGGGTGCAGGTCGTAATACTTAAAGCTTAATATAAAGTTTAAGACGCTAATACTACCAGGTACTTCCTTTAATATGCCTAACCTTTAGACCTCTCGAACGCTAATAAATAGTAATAAGGCTAATCTATAAAGATTACTACTAATAAATCGAATCTTCCGTTATTAGGGAAGCTCCCTAATATTAATAATTAAAGGTATCTCCTACCTTACAATGGGTATAAAGATCTTTATATACTAGATAGTACTTTTAGAAGTACAGAATAAAATACTTTAGGAGACTAATAATACCCTTAGCCGCTGTTAGAGATAGAGAAAACAACGACTTAGGGACAGCGGAGCTATATCAGTAGCAGAGGGATATAATTAGATAGCTTAAAACGAGGCTAAAGTGCAGATAAAGCAGGAAATATAGCAGAGTAGTAGTCGTAAGGCTTAGGTAAAAATAAAGCTATAGCGCTGTGGAACGTATAAAAACGCTGGATATAATATAAAAACCTGTTAGGTAATAATCTTATCTTTTAGTAAAGAGTATAGCGATTAGTTTTATATTTTTTTCTTTATCATTGTTAAGTTATTTGCTTAAATTCACAGTTTATATAGGCGAGTACGTCGCTTGGTAATATACGTCGTTCGGTGATAAAGTACGATATTAATTTATATAATTAATTTAACGTAGTAAAAAATATTTATAGTTTTTATATTAATTAAATTACAGGTAGTAATATTATTTATTTTAATTTAGGATATTATTATAATTTTGTTTTAAAAGCTGGAAAATATATTTAATATAACTAATAAAACCAAACTATTATTTAATATTTAGCTAAAATATTTAATAATTGAATTAATATTACCTAAACTTTTTTTTTAAATATTATACCGAATTTGCTACTATTAGCACAAAATATAATAACAAAATAAAAAAAATAATAATAATATTATTATTATTATTATTATTATTATTATTATTATTATTATTATTATTATTATTATACGCTGCTGACCCTTACGGGGGTGTGCAGAGCCTCTATCTCTAGCTAGCCTAGGGGAAAACCTTTCTATATACAGGAATAAAACCCTAGAGCACAATTAGCTATGTAGACGCTGCGTATGCGGCGCGTCTTCGGTGGGCACGCGGTTCTGAAGGTTCCTAGCTCGAAGGCCGGACTTATCCCACATGAGATAATGTAATAGACAAAGGAAATGTTAGCAGTAGTAGGGGCGCGTATGGCGTATGCGCTCTGCGGCGCAATGGCGTCGCTGCGGCGCCGCAGCGCTAGCGAGTGCGCACGAGGCTGCGAGGCTGCGATCCTATGCCCTCCCTCTTAGCAGGGGCTCACAGTCCCTACGAAGCCATGGCGGGCGCGTGTCGGCACCCGTGCGGTTGGGGGATTCTGTTTGTCAGTTGGCTGCGACGTTTCGGACGGCTGCCCGCCAGCTGCTCGCGGGCGGCCGTTGGCAGCTGTTTACACAAAGGCCACAGCCATCAAAGGGAAATATAGCACCCGCCCGTGCCTCTTCCCTTTCCTCTTCCTCTTCCTTCCCTCACACAACAAACAACGGGTGAGTCCGCTCCCTGTTGGATCCCTCCGGGCGCGACGCTGACGCCGCGGGCCCGCGGGCCCTGGCAGCAGCAGCAACAGCAACAGCAACAGCAGCAGCAGCAACGGCGCCTCAGTGCTCCCCCAAGTCCTTGGCCCTGGCTGACCCCTTTGTGTAGATCGAATCACCAGGACCGTAAGTCCCCCGCTCCCGACGCGGTCCCGACGCGACGCGCCCCCGACGGCGCGGCCATGCTGACGACGTCAGATGGCACCAAATACCCGGGGGGAGAAGAGGAAGAGGCCGGCGTCGAGGACGCAGCGGGTGCGGTGCGCCCGTTGCCATGTGCCTCGTGCGTCGACCGCATGTCGAAGAGAGGCGCCGACGGCCTGTGCCGCGACGTCCCCGGTGCGGAGGGCGGCGCTTGCGCTGCCTGCCGCCGTGGGCGACGGGTCTGCGAGCCGTTGCCGCCGGGGGCCCGTGTCGCGAGCGCGGCGCTCGTCGCCCACATTCGTGTGGGCGACGCGGCTGAGATCGTGCGGGCCGCCGTCGCTACCGCGGCGGCGGAGGTGAAGAAGGGCCGCAAGGCGGCGAAGGCGGGTGGTGGGGGGCGTGGAGGGGGCGCTGCGGCCCCGGCGGTCGCCCAGGCCCAAGGCCTGGAGTACCTCCTCGGTAGGCTGGTGCGCTCCCAGGAGCGCATCGCCTTCATGATGGAGGCGAGCGACCCGCTGGCCGCGGTGCACGCGACGCGGAGGTGCCGCGAGGCCATGGAGGGCCGGGGGGAGGTGTGGGATGCGGAGGAGGCGCTGGAGGAGAGCGTGAAGGGGGGGGGGCGCAGGAGGAGGTGAGGAGGTACGTTTTTATATTTAATAAATTTAAAATATTTTATTTTATTTTTAAAAACACTTTAAATAAATCCGCCGCCGCGATATTCTACTTATTATCCAACTTTTACAAACTTTTACATATTCGAACACAAAGCCCAAGTAAAATAGCGTGAGGCTGAGCTACCAAAACTACTAAAGTACATATTTGCTAAGGAAAGTATAAGCTTTCAACACAGCTTTCCAGCCGTCGGACTCCGGGTCGCTGCTCCGGTCGCAAATATGGGCAGCGCCATCGACGAGCGCGAGGCCGGCCGGCACGCCGCGGGCTACGAGCACGTCGTACGTGTCCTGGCTTTGGCGCCACGGGATTAGGTCGTCGCCGGTGCCGTGGACCAGGAACGTGGGCACGGGCGCGTACGTGCCGGCCTCGACGTGGGCGCGCGGACTAACGGCGCGGACGCGGTCGAGGTCGGGTTGCGGCGCCGCGTTCCAGTCGGTGACGCGGCCGGCCCCGGCGGCCTCGTCGTCGCGGTCGGCGGCGGCACGGGTCGGGAGGCCGTCGACGATGACGGGCAGGGTCTGGGCCTTCCAGTTCATGTGCAAGATCATGCGGCAGCGCGCGTCCTCGAGGATGCGCGGGTCCGGCAGGGCCGCGTGGGCGCCGATGACGCCGTAGCTGGTCAGGGGCGCATCGTGGACGCCCTCGAGCACGTCGAAGGCGAGGCCCGAGCTCGCGGCGCCGGGTATATCGATGGGCGTCGTCCACCACTTGTCCGTGTAGTCGGTCGGGCAGTAGAAGCCCAGGACGGCGGTGGGGGGCGGCAGGCCGCGCGCGGGCGCCGTCCAGGCCAGCGACAGGGCTAGCATGCCGCCCGAGGACCAGCCGATGGCAGCGACGCGGGCGCTGTCGACGACGACGCCGGCGGGGCGGGCGGGCGAGTCGAGGCCCGGGAGGATGTCGCGCGCCCACGCCAGCGCCGAGCACACGTCGGCCATGGGCCCGTCGGCCAGCGTCAGCTCCGGGCAGAGGCGGTAGTCGACACTGACGGGGAGGAAGCCGCGCGCGAGCAGGAGGCGCGTCTGCGCGGGGCGGACGTCCTTGCGCGAGTAGATGATGTGGCTGCCGCCGTGGACCATGAGGGCGACGGGCCGGGGCTTAGGGTCCGGCGGGCCGTCGGCGACGGGCCAGTACACGTCGGCGTGGATTTCCAGGTCGCCCACCTTCTTGTACACAACCGTCTCCATGACCGCCTTGGCGCCGTAGCCCTCGGGCTTCCTGGCGGCGCCTCCGCCGGGTGTGGTCGTCTTGGGGGCCGTCGGGAACGCTCCGATCAGCCGCACCGTCTTGGACTCGGGCGACTCGCCGTCGCTCCACTCGACGGCCGCGAAGCCGGCGGCCTTCATGACGCGCTTCCAGTGCCGCTCGTCGACGATGGCGTGCGAGCGCCCGTCCTCGAAGCGCCACCAGCCCTCGAGCGGGCCGAACACGACGTCGAGCCAGGACATGTTGCGGGTGATCTCGAGAAGGGTCAGGGCGCCGTCGTCGCTCAGCATGGCCCGCAGGTGCCGCAGCGACGTGCCCAAGTCGCGCGTCGCGTGTATCGCGTTCGAGGCCAGCACGATGTGGTACGCCGCCACGTCCTCGGGCTTAGGCGGCTGCTCAATGTCCAGGACCTTGAAGCACATCTTGCCGTCGCCGGCGAGGTCCGCGAACTCGGCCCGCTTGGCCGCGGTGCCGACGAGGGAGGCCGAGATGTCGGTGAAGACGTACTCGAAGGGGACGCCCAGGCTGCGCAGCCGCTCGACCACGACCTTTGTCGTGCCGCCCGTGCCGGCACCGACCTCGAGGATGCGGAACTTGCCGCCGCTTCCGTCGCCAGTGGAAGCGGAGGATTTTGCTGTCAGCGCCCGCTCCACGAAGTCTCCCAGCACCCATCCTGGCGCGCGGAAGAGCGGCCACCTGTCGTACGCGTCCTCGAGCACCGCCTTGGTGGCCGGGTCGCCAAACAGGATCTGCAGGGCGTCCTTCTCGCCCGTCAGGCAGGCAGCGAGCTCAGACCCGACGGCGCGCACGAGCTTGTTGACGGTTGCGTGCGGCGGGTGGAGGTCGATGATGTCGTGAAAGACGGCCTCCGCCGGGGCCAGGTCCAGCGCCGCAGCCGTCCGCGTGAACGAGGGGGTCAGGGAGGATGAGGATCCCTGTATGAGCCCGCCGTCCTCGAGAATGCGGAAGAACTGCCGCACGAGCCGCGCGTGGCGGTCCAGCGTGCCCTGCACCCGCGGCACCGTCTCGCCGGCCTGCAGGGCAGCGAGGTCGCAGCCGAGCCGTGCGAAGGCTTCGACGACGTAGGCGAGCACTAGCCGCTTCTGCTGCGGGTACGCGTCGGTCCAGAAGCCGAGCGCCTGGGCGTCCCTGGCCAGGTCATCGTAGTTGAGCCGGGTCTCGCGAAAGGCATCGAGCGCGTTGCTGAGGGCGGGCATGGGAGGGCGGGCGATTTCGACGGCCGTCGGCTTCTCGGCTGGCGGAGACGTTGTTCCCGAGGAGCCAACGTCGGCGATGCCAGAGTCAGCCAGCGAAGCAGCTACTGCCGACGGGTTGCTGCCGTCGTCGATGTCCTCGCCAACATCGCCATTCCCGGTGTCGCCAGCAGCACCGCCGAGGCCCAGCTGCTCGTCCACATACTGGGCCAGGGCGTCGACGTCGGCAAAGAAGAGGAAGGTGGACAGGTCAATGGTCAGGCCCAGCCCCGTGCGGATGTCGTTGAGCACCTCGGTGGCCATGAGCGAGTCAACGCCGAGATCGTCCAGCGTCGCCTCGCCCATGATCTCGCCGATCGGTCTGTCGGTGACACTGGCCAGGATGCGTAACAGCTCTTGACGCTTGCTGGGCCCGGCCGACTTTGCCTTTTTGGACGCAGAAGCGGCTGTGACGCTGGGATCGGTCACATGCGCTCCCTGTACGAGGGCGTCGGACGCAGACACTGACGACGTCGCCCCCGCATCTGTCTTGTTTACGCCCTGCAGCAGGCGCGCCAACAGAGCCCGCGGCATGCGCGAGAACCGGAAGCCAGAGAAGGCCATGACCATCCTGTCCGTCCGCGCGTCAAACACATACAGGTCCGCCGAGGCCTCCTTGACGACTTCGTGGCCTCCGACGTCCTCGCCGCCGCTGGTCAGGGTGGCCAGGACGCGCCACTCGCCGGCGGCCGGGTCGAAGCCGCCGCCCACCTCGATGCGCTCGATGTTGTTGCACACCAGGATGTGCTCCGCGCTGGCGTTGTTGAAGTAGTTGGCCAGGAGGCCGGCGGCCTGCATTAGCACGTCGGCCGTGTGCGCGTCGCACAGGCGCTGGTCGGCCGGCGCCGAGGTGTCGGGCGTCGCGCGCACCGTGGCCGCGGCCTCTCTGCCCACGCAGGATACGTGGTCGAGACGCTGGAACGACGGCCCGTAGTCGCACACGGCGGAGAAGGCCTGGTATATTGTCCGTCGGCCGCGCATGGACTCTCCGTCCGGACTCGCGAGCAGCTCGGCGACGCAGCGGCCGTGGCCCGCCAACGCCTCGAGGCGTGCGAAGGCCCGCGCGGCACGGTCGTCGGAGCGTCTACGGAGAAGCACCGTACCGGTGGACTTTTCAGCAGCCGGGTTGGCAACGGATGCAGACGAGGACGAAACCTGCCGTGTGGCGAAGGAGAAGGACCACGCGGGCCCCCCGTCTCCGTTATCCTCGGTCCTCCGCTTCAGCTTCAGCGTGATTTCTGTGCCCGTGTCCCGTCCGATCGGCGACATCATGGTCAGGTCGTCGACGACCGGCACGTACATGGTCGCCGCGACGTCATCCGCGAGGAAGAGTGCCGCGCGCGCAACCAGTTCAAAATACAGCGACGCCGGCGCGAGTGCCTGTCCACACATGACGTGGCCGCCCACAACGGCCTGGAAGCGGTCGGATTGCGGATGGACGCGGAATACAGCTTCGTCGTCTGCACGATGGCGGATGGTGAGGAGCTCTTGCGTCTCATGAGCTCCCTCTCCTCCTTGTAGATGCGCAGACTTGGCTTCCACCCCCTTTTCGCTGACCTCTGGCTCCCTCCCGGTAAAGGGCAGCCAGTGGCGCGTCTTTTCGAACTGGTATGGCGGCAGGCTCAGATAGCCAAACTCGGGCTTCTGGCTGCGATGGAAGGCCCAGTACTGCACGGCGAGACCGCGCCTCCAAAGCTCGACGGTGCTGTCAGCGAGAGATGCAAGCGCGTCTGTCGATGTGGACGCGAGCTGAGGCGAAAGGAACAGCGGCTGCGACTGCTTGGAGCCAGCCACGCAGCCCCGGACGAGCTGCATGACGGAGGATCCGCGGCCCGCCTCGAGCCAGGCGCATGTGCCCTGCGGGAAACGCGTGGCGAGCCTCTCGATTGCGTGCTGGAAAAAAACCGGGCGCCGGGTGTGGCTCGCCACCATTTCGGAGTCGGGGTCCGTCTGGCGCTGGACCTCATCACACGTCTCCAGGTGGATGGCCGGACGACGCCACTCCAGCTCCTTGGCCAGGGCCGAGATGTGCTCCAGCATCGGCTCGGTGAACTTGGAGTGGAAACCATGCGTGACGTCGAGCCTCTTGGTGCGGATCGACGACTCGCTGAAGTGTTTCTCGAGAAGCTGGATAGTGCCAGCCGAGCCGACGACGACGTGGCTCTCGGGACCATTGTAGCACGCGATCTCGCCATACTCGTTGCCCTGCAGTAGGCCCAGAGCCTGTTCGACGGTCTCGCGGTCCGCCCTCACAGACAGCATAGTGCCTCGCTCCAGGCCCCAGTGCTTCTCCATGATCTCGGCCCTCACGACCACCAGCCTCAGAGCGTCGGCGAGGGACAGCACGCCCGAGACGCAGAGGGCCGTCAGCTGGCCAAAGCTGTGGCCCACGACGGCACCCACCTCGAGCCCGCTGTCCAGCCATGAGGCGGCCGACGCGTACTGCACGGCGAACAGGCCCGCATGCAGTGCCGCCAGGCGCTGTACCGGCTCGCGCTGGAACACTGTAGGGAAGAGCCCGGTGCGGCCCTCCGAGAGAAGCAAGTCGTTGCAGGCGTCGAGGTGGCGGCGGAAGACCTTGGACGTGTGGTACGAGACCTCGGAAAGCCCGATGAAGTTGCTCTCTTGCCCGCCGAACACGAGCACGGCGACGGGCTTGCTCTGTAACGGTGGCGGCGGCGGGCTAGTCGTGTCGGAGTCGGTTCCCGCCGCGGCCGCTGTGAGCTTCTCCTGCAGGTCGTCAAGGCTGGTCACCGTCGTCGCCAGGCGGAAGGGCAGCACGAGATTGGCTCGGTCGGCCAGGTTGAACGTGAGAGAAGACAGCAGGGCATCCGGGGCTGTCGACGCTGCTGCCGCCTCCTTCTTCAGCCAGCCAAGCAGCTTCTTGCAGTACCTGGCGAGGCTGTTGGCCGAGTTGGCCGAGATAACGAGCGGATACTTGGCCAGCTGAACCAGACTTGCCGCCGGCGTCAGCTGGGCCGGTCCCTGACGGATGAGGGCGGCCGAGTTGCTCCCGGCCGCGCCGTAGCTGTTGACGCAGGCCACCCGTCGCAGCCCGGGGCCCGCTTGCCAGTCCACTAGGGATTGCGGGATCGCCATCTTGTCGTCCTCGAGCGGCGGCCCCAGCTTCGGGTTCAGCTTGGTGTGGCTCGCCTGCGGCGGGATGCGGCGATGGCGCAACATGAGCAGCACCTTGACCAGGCCCGCGACGCCGGCCGTTGCCTCGGTGTGGCCAATGTTGCCCTTGACGGACCCAAAGTGCAGCGTGTCCTCGCGGGCCGGCCCACCAAAAGCCCGGCGGATGCTGCGCACCTCGACGGGGTCGCCGACCTGGGTGCCCGTGCCGTGCGCCTCGACGTACGAGACGTCGCCGGGCGCGACGCCGCCCTGCCGCATGACGTCGCGGTACAGCGCCACCTGCGATTCGGGCTGCGGCACCGTGATGTGGCTGGCGTTGTGGTTCTGGTTGGCCGCCGAGCCGACGACGACGCCGTGGACCGTGTCGCCGTCGCGCAGCGCGTCGTCGAGCCGCTTGAGCACCACGGCGGCCACGCCCTCGCCCCGGCAGTAGCCGTCGGCCGCCTCGTCAAAGGGCTTGCACTGGCCCGTCGGGCTCAGGAAGCCGGCGGCCGCAAAGTTGCGGTAGTCAAAGGGGCTGCTGATGACGTTTGCGCCGCCGGCGACGGCCCGCGAGCACTCGCCGGAGCGGATCGCCCGGCACGCCGCGTTGAGGGCCACGAGCGAGCTCGAGCAGGCCGTGTCGATGGTCAGCGCGGGGCCCGTCCAGCCGAAGTAGTGGCTGACGCTGCCGCTGACGAAGCAGCGCGTCGTGCCCTGCGTCGCGTAGGCCGTGGCCGGGTGGCACGACAGATTGTCGTAGTAGTTGCTGAGCACGGCGCCCACGTAGACGCCAAAGTCCGTTGGCTGCGCAGACCGACGGGGCGCGGGGCCGAAGTGGCCGGCCGCCTCGAGGGCCTCGTAGACGACCTCGAGCATGACGCGCTGCTGGGGGTCCCAGGCGGCGGCCTCGCGTGACGACTTGCCGAAAAAGCGGTGGTCAAAGGCCGTCGGGTCGCGCAGGAAGTTGCCCCACCACCTTGTCTGAGCGTGCTCGCCCGTCCGCGGCAGCCCCAGGCGCTCGACGGGCGCCGCCTCGGCCGTGCTCTTGCCCGCCGCCAGCAGCTCCCAGAGCTCGTCGACCGAGTCGGCGCCGGGGAAGCGCCCGGCCATGCCGACGATGGCGACCGAGTGCGGTGGGTACTGGGACAGGTCCCCGTCGTCGGCTGTCGCGATGTGGATTTCCTGCTCGATGTGAGCTCCGCTGATTCCGTTTGTGCCATTGATGCCGTTTGTGCCGTTAACCTTGCTCGCCTTCCCTTGGAGTAGCTTGCCGAGCGGGAGGACGCGGAATGACTGGACGACAGACGCCGGCAGGATGCTTTCGAGTCCCGCAACTGCGACGACCGTCGTCTTTTTGTTGGCCGTGGCCGACATCATGCTCTGGATGGATGCCTTGAGCGTTGCGTACCAGTCTGCTGTGCTCACCAGCACGCTCTCCAAGACCAGTCGCGTTGACTGGAAGGCCTCATCCCCATCTCTATGCTGGGAAATGACCGCGCCGTCGATTGTGGAGCGCACAAGGCCCTGCGGGGGCGGGAACTGCAGTTCCTTCTGGCGTTGAACCATCCTCATGAGCTTGTCCACGTGCTGCTTGTGAGCGGCGGTGTGGAAGCGTCCCTGGACGCCTTGGACGAGCTGCACACGAAGGCCCAGGCCACGGGCATTCGAGGCGAACTCGTCCGAGTCCACATCACGCAGCGTGACCGTCACGCAGGTTTCGTCGTTGATGCTTGATATGTAGGCCTGCTCGCAGCGTTTGATGTCAGCAGGGTGCTTGCGAACTGAGGATCAAGAAGAGGCTCAGATGACTCACTTGTGAATACGATCCGACCAGCTTCCCGACGTCGACCTGCTCGCCCTCCCTCCACCGCACGGCCACGCACGAATACAGCGTGCGGCTTGTGTCTGGCGCAAAGACGCCGTCGAGGTCGACGTAGGCGCCGACGCACACGGCCAGCCGGAGCGCCACCGCCGCCGCGGGTCCCAGGCCGGACTCGCCGTCCGCGCTGGCCACGGCCACGGCACTCAGGAGGCCGACGCAGAACCCCTGGATGCCGCCGCTGCCGGGGCCGCCGACGGCGGAGATTATGTCGAGCTGGGCGTCCGCGGCCCCGGGCCCGCCCCGCCGTCGGGCAGCATCGCCCAGGTGGCCGAGATAGCGCGCGTACTGCGCGATCTGGACCAGCAGAGTGACAGCAAGAGCGAGGTGATTGGGCACGGGGCCCTGGGCGTGGTGGGCAAGCAGCGAGCCGCCGTGCTCGATCCACCGGGCGAGCCGAGCGAGTTGCTCAGCGCCGGGGACGGGGCGCAGGCTCGGGTCGGACGCGACGAGCCGGTCCCAGAACCGCGGCAGGTGGACCGCGGCGTTGCACAGAGCGGAGATGCTGTGGTTGCCGACTAGCTCGCTCCGCACATCGGCCAGCACCTCGTCCGAGGGGAGCGAGGTCTGCGGTCCAAAGACCAGGAGTGTAGGCGGCCCTTGCGTCGCTGACATGGTAGCCCGGCGCCAGCAGTGTGATACAGAAATGGCCTATGGCTGCTAAGTCGTGTTGAAGCAGGCTTGGGCAGATGCTCGTTACTCAATGTTGACCGTGAGATTATATGGGTGCCATCTTTCCACCTCGCCCGCATTACTGTCACCCAAGAACCTCTCCTTTTTTTTCCGTCAGGATAATGCAACCTGCAAAGTCAACCCCCTTCACGTCGGGTCTGTCCCAAACGAGCAAGCAGCCAGGGCTTTAGCTACTTGGCAGTGCGCCCACGCGAGATGGCCCGGCTTATACCCTAGTTCAACCAACCTCCGCAACAACTGACCGGCGCCATTCCAATTCGGGCGTGCCCGCCGCCTGCCATTTTTGCCGTCCGCGTCTGCTTCGCCACTCACCGAGGCCAGCGCTTTTGGGTGGGAGTCACAAACTCCGGAGGTGGCAGTCACATATTCCCGAGATCCTTACCGCTGAGAACGCTTATGTGAGACTTGGTATCGACGGCCTTCCCGCGGAAGCATCCTTTTGCTCCCGCACGCGACCCTCCACGTTTCTTGGATCCAACCTCCGGAGCATTCCATATGCCAGTCTTCGAAGCCAATCTTCCGGAACAGCCTCCCACGCAGCGTATACCAACCTTCGTAGTTGGATAGGATTCAAATCCTGAATATCAACAGGACTGTGTAGCTCCATCCAATCCTTCATCCACGCCCAGACATTCTCAATGGGAGAGAGATCAGGACTATATGGTGGCCAGACTACCAACTCGATTCCCAGCTCACGGAAAGCGTTTTTCGTAGCTCTAGCTCGGTGGGATGGTGCATTATCCTGCTGGAAAACGAAACCATCGCCAATCTGGTTCCGAAAGCAAGCGACAAGAGGAATAATATAGCGGATATATTTTACCGCGTTAATACCTCCGTATTCCTTCTCCCAGAAGAAACAAGGTCCTTTTCGCCCACCGGCAAAACAGGTCCAGAACATCCAACCCTTTGGTTTCCTCTTCTTTAATGCGTATTTCCTCTTGTCGTCATCTTTATGCATCAGGACTCGTTTTTTCCACATCGGATCGTTCATCGCCCACGTCTCATCTGAGAAGCAGAATGTAAACCAATCCTCAGGATTAGGCCGCCGTTGCTTCATTTCCTGACACCATCTGACTCTTTGCCTCTTGTTTTGATCGCTACGTTCGATTTCTCTCGTTCGTATGACTGATAACCAGTCAATGTCGGAAATAGCTCGTCGAATAGCAGTCTCGCCGTATTGACATAGAGAAGGAGGAAGTTTTGGGCGAAGGAGGTAAATTGGAGTGTATCGGTTCCTGCCTTCTTCAAGCCAAGCCTGTAACTGCTGCTTCTCGGGGGTAGTCATTCGGCCTTTTCGTTTCTTTTGCTTTTGCAGAGTGGCTAGCCCTGTACAGGCGCGCTGGATTTGCCGTTGTGTGAATTTTCTATTTGTTAATTCGAATATTTCTTCATAGGTATGGCCACCCCATTCGTGGAGGGCTCGGATTCGAATCCTATCCGAGCGAGAAAGATCGGCTTGTTTTGTCTTTCGTTGTGGTGTGGAAGGAGGGTCCGGAGTAGGCTGTGGCTGGCCATCGTCGGCTGGATTCAAGAGGTTCGAAATTGAAAGGCTTGCGCGCGCCCGCTCAGTTGCAGATGCCGGAGCTGCGGCCATTGTGCAATGGTAGATTCGGAGGTGGAAGCAGTGGGTGGCCATTGGGGGATTTTGACAGTACCTTGCTGTAGAAATTACTAGAAGATTAACTTCGCTTCCACTATTACGTATGTGGTGGCTTACCCTAGCTCCCACCCTGGCTCCCACCCTGGCTCCAACCCTTGCAAATTCACCGCACTAACAAAACAAACCCCGGCAGAGGAGTACTTGGGCTCCAGCTTGTAGCCCTATGGCTTTGGCCCTGCAGCCCTGTGCTCCGCTGTGGCCCAGAAGCTCAACTCAACGTTTGAGTCCTATGGCCCTGTGGCCTTGGGCCCAGAAGCCCCACGTGGCCCTGGAGCCCTGTGGCCCCTGCTCCGTCCGTCGAGATGGCTTGACCCTTTGGGGGGGGTGGTGATTTGGGCGATACGCGGAGGGTGTGGAAACAAAAATGCATTGATGAAAACGAGGTTTGAAGCACAAGATAAGATTCCTCTAGATAATTTGTTATCGCTCAACAGGAAAAGGCTGGTGCTGGTCTACAGGCAAACATTCTATCTAGGCCGTAATCTTGACACCTCCCGCCGACGACATGTACTTGGGCAAGCGCAGCTTCCGCGTCGCCCGGACCTCGGCGCCCTCCTTGCCCAGGTAGCGGCCCGTCTCGAAGCTCCAGTGCAGCGAGGCGACGGCGACGTTGCGGTAGATGTCGAGGCAGCGGCAGACGTCGCGGTCCGTGTCCTCGCCGTAGCAGGGCAGCTCGGCGAGGGCCGTGTACCAGCGGCGGAAGCAGTCGTTGAGCATGTCGCCGGCCTTGTCCATGCTCTCCTGCGTCGTGCAGCCGCGCGACTTCCACGAGATGATGAGGTTGTGGTCGACGCCGTACTGGACGTCCTTCTTGTACGACAGTATGTCGTTCACGACGAGCAGCAGGTCGCTGACGACGCGGAAGGCCTCGCGGATCGACGGGTGCTCGACAATGTCGCGCGGCAGGTCGATGCCGGCGCACCATTCGAGCAGCGCCAGGATCATGGACGTGCCGACGGTGCCCCGCCGCACGGCCAGGAACTCGTCCTCGACCAGCTTGGCGTCGCGGCCCTCGACCTTGATCCGCACCTGCTCGGCCACGGCGTCAAAGTAGACGTCGTGCGCCCACTTCCAGCGCTGCCTGAAGTTGTCCGACGACTGCTTGCCGATCAGGTAGCCGTCCGGGCTGCCCTTGACGCGGTCCCAGAGCGTCTGGAAGACGTAGCGGATCGGGTAGTATTCTGGTGAGTAGCGCGGCCCCTGGTCGTCTAGGATGGCGCGCGTCTTTGCGATCTCGTCCAGCGCCGCGTCCAGGTCCGTGGCCAGGGGCCCCTCGTCGAACTGGTCGTCAAAGGCAAAGATGCACGACGCGAAGTCGTTGATGGTGCGCAGCGCGTACGGGTTGCAGTCGGCATCCCACAGCGCCGACAGCAGCGCCAGGTTGGCCTTCTTGTTGATGGCCGGCCACTTGGGGTCTGTTCCCACCATGACGCTGCAGGCAGGCAATCAGCAAGTGCCAATCATCCTTTGGTGTGAGACGGAGAGGCTGTCGAGCTGGTCTTGCCGTGTCTGTCCAGACTTACTCGGAAATCCACTGGTCCGCCTCACGCTTCACCTCATCAAACGCGGGATTGAGCCTCACGGGAGCAGACATGAAGGAGGCGCAGAGATCGGGCATGTCCACGACCTCCATCTCGCCGCCCTCCAGACTTTGACCAGGAGCCTCGACCTTGATTTGTTCTGCCGTTGCCGGTGTAGCCATCCCTGCGGCCTCGGCCTCGTTTGTGATGGTCATTGTCGTCGTGGCCATGTTTGCGGTCGAGTGTTGAAGCTGAGTCTTGTTTCCAAGGTTTGTCTGTATTGCGTAGTTTCTTTCTACGGCACCGGACTACACACAAGAACGAGTGGGCTTGGGTATCGTACAAGGGGTAGACCATTCTGGATAAGCAGTGAGCTTTCTTATCATGCGTCGCGGTCGCTTTCTGGCCTTTTGACTGCCTCGCCGCGGTGGTTCTGAATAAAGCAGGAAGCCGCAAGCACGCCGAGGCATACTCCTCGCCGTGAAACGCGCGCCACTCAGCCCAGGCGCTGCAATGGTAAACCACGGACAATCCCGCGGGGGAGGCCAGCCCAGGCTGCGCGGACCTATGCCCGGATCTACTCGAATAGGAAATGGCACGGGATACGCCACGGCACAAGCTGCGACGCGCGCGGCGGGTCATCTTCACACCACGCCAGTGGAAGCGGTGCTCTTGGCCGCTCTTGTTGATCAATGAGTTGGGGGATCGTCGCACCCGCGCCCGTCTCGTGTCACCATCCCGCCACAATAACATTGCCGGGCCGGGGTGGAAAACGGCTCCCACCCGCTTCCGGTCCCCCATGCCAACCTCTTATCAGACGGAGGATTCTCAATCTTGTTCCGAAGACATGCTCAACATGCAAATGCACCTCCCATGTCTGCAACCCAAAACTCGGGCAATGTCGGAACACGTCCATCGAAGTTCAGATGACAGAATTAGAACGTCGGCAAACGAAGTGGCATTTTCGGGGCATCTGGTGGGGCAACAGTCCCCTGAGGCGGGTAGGTTGGAGGGGT
>Ga0247760_1000851_pt1 | contig 31256 bp, 8 predicted proteins | sample UWRJL171409R4_FD_179936 | JGI IMG/M metagenome (GOLD analysis project Ga0247760, IMG submission 179936) | Plant litter microbial communities from Arlington Agricultural Research Station in Wisconsin, United States - UWRJ-L171-409R-4 | ecosystem: Environmental > Terrestrial > Plant litter >... | reverse complement strand
AATGCCTTTAAGAGGGGGCGAGCCTCGAGGGCTTTCTTATAGGCCGAGAAGTTATCTAATAGAAGAAGAACCTTCTGCCCTGGCTTAATTTGTTAAATGTGAGTAAAGAAAGACTTATACCACTGCTTCATTAAAGCTGACGTAAACTAAGCCTTTTAGTTACTTTTCTAAACCACTTTATAAGCTTAAAAGTTGAACTTCTTTAACGTTTGAGGTTCCTTCACCTTACCGACAGCTTACAGTTCAAAGCGGTCCGTTCCTATATCGTTAGTGGTGAAAGCGAGCGAAAGCCGGGCCTTATCCTTCTTTAAACTAGGGCGATTAGTAGTAGTGAGGCCTAACGATAGGAATATACGCTAGAAGAGAGCGGTCTAGTCTATATTATAGCAGTTACTAACAGGGACCTCTGTAATAACCTTTTAAATAACCTTTATCTACGCTTTAACACCTTTATCTTATTAAATTAAGTAAAGCTTTCTGTAGAAGATCCTCCTTTTAATGCTATGCCTCTGTTTAAATAGGGCCAGCCACTTAAGGCTGAAAGAAGGGGGGGGTTTAATAAAGGCGCCCTTACATACTGCCTTAACTGTACTCCAGATCTTTACAGCTTAAGCCTATAGGACTTCCCCTGTTATAGGTACTCCACAGCTCTCCATCTCCACTTACTAACGGTACAGTATCTCTTTAAACGTAAAATACTGATTAACGCGGAGCTTATTAGCTTTAGAGAGGTAAGTGGCCTTAAGGGTATTAAGGGCTTTGAATTTATTGCTTAGTAGGTGTGAGATTTGCGAATCGTGGACCTTAACGTTCAACTTATGGAGGGTGTATGTAGCGGTTTGTTTTAATAAAGGCTTAGTTAACTGTCTCTTATACTACGTATAGAAGTCTTTCTTCTGAATAAGGGTAAGCTTGGCTATAGTGATGTTAGCAGTTGTTAACGGCTTAGAAGGAGGTGTTAATAGTCGGTAACAGTTAATTTTGATTTAAATAATTGATCTGAATGATGGAAAGGAGACTGGTTTAAACTAGGCCTTTTAAGGGTAAGAAAAGAAGGAGTGATTGCTATTATCTGGCTGGTTTGGGGGCTGGTTTGTCTCTGAAATCACTGAAAAATAGGGGGCATTCCACTGCTGAAATGGTCCAGAATCGCTGGAATGTCCCCCATTTTACGCAAGAATTTGGCCCCTCAATTGCGATTTGCAGGCTTGCGTTTTGCAGTAGTAATTAATTCGAACTGGAATGGGGCTTGCGTTTTGTGGCAATTTGCATAAAAAGGGGGTTGCAGAAACAGGGGGTCTGACTGTAGTCCTTTTGCTCCTCCCAGGGTTAGGGCTATGTATGGACCCAAATCATCTCGCGCATTCAAGGCAACCCACCCCCCTCCATCATCGCCGCCACGGGGAAGCAATCGTATTGTGCAGTAAGTTCGTGCACCCCCCAACGGAACACACCCCAAGCGGAACAAGCCAAACCAGGATGATGCGCCACCCACCCCACAATATAAAACAACCACCACTCGATCAGTTTCTTTCCGATTCTTTTTCTCCTTTCTGCAAATTGTTTGCCTTTAGAATGGCTATCTCCTACACCAAAGAAAACCTTCGTAAGGCCTGCGCTGAGGCGCAGCAAACCCGACAACTCCGACCAGTCGCTTAGAGATGGGCTATCCCACCCACTACTCTTTACCACCGCCTTAATGGCACCCTCCCTCGTTCCGTCGCCCATCAAGATTACCAACGGCTCTCTATCGCTCAGGAAGATCATCTGGCCAACTGGATTTGAATCCAACAAGCCGCAGGATATCCTCCTACGCACGCACAGATCAGAGGTCTAGCAGGCCGAATCCTAAACTAACGTAGTGACCTTAAGCCACTTAGTATCCATTAGATGGCCGGCTTTTTAACCAGACACCCCTTCCTCAAGACTTAGAGAGCTAAATCTGTGGATTCTGTGCGTATTAACTGTGTTACAGAGGATAAAATTTAGCTGTAGTTTAATCTGTTTAAGGTGCTGGAGATCTAGGCTATTTTATTAGAGAATTAATATAATAAGGATAAAGCTGTTATTATAGAAAGCTGTGGAATTAATAGCTTAATATTTAAGACTGCTGATTATAAAGCTTTATAAAAGAAGAAGCCTGGTTGTTATACTTAAACCTCTATTATTAAGTATATCTTAGCTACCGGCTAGTTCCTCCCTCCATTAGTAATCTTTAAGAAGAAAAGCGTTTAATAACAGTAGTACTTTAGGGATATAAGGCTATACAGAGAGTAGTTTTTTATAATAACTTTAAAAGGCTAGATTAATAATAATATAACTTTAAAGTGGCTAAAGAATATATTTATTCCTTTAACTAAGCTAATTAAACTTTCTTAAAAGCACGTCCTTATTATTAACAGCTACAGTAGTTATATAACAGTTAATTATATATAAGAGGCCTACTTTAATAATATCTATATCATTTACCTACTTACCTATACTTTCTACATCCTATAACCTCTTAATCTTTTATACTTTAGCACCCTAAAGGTAACTTACTGGAAGCGCTGTAAAAAGCTGCTTACTAATGCTTATTATAATTCCTCTATTACTAACAAGTGTGCATTTCTTAAATGCTATTACTTAGTTAAGTCTAAGGCTTTTATAAAGGCTAATATTAAAGCTGGGTGGAAAGCATCTAGCTTATAGCTCCTTAATATAGCGAAACCCCTAATAAGTAAGCTCCTTTTAAAGAACGTTAACAAACCCACTACTCCTAAGCTCACTAAGCGTAATTCAGAGCTTTATATATTTAAGAAGCTTATTCTGGAGGATTTTAGTAACGATAAAGTGGTTTAGTTAACCCTAAGGAAGTTTACAGAGTTTAAAGTGCAGGCTAGGAAATTTAGGCAGGTGGTTAAGGCTATGCCGACAGATCAGTTATTTCACTAAAAGGTTAGTAAGGCTATAGATGAAAAGCACTTCGAATTGGCCGTTTGTAAGCGAAAGATTGAATTACTAGGAGCTGAACTTAAAAGGGTACGGCGTACGAAGAGGAAGAAGGTTAAAGTCGATCTAAATACCCAATTTGCGAATATTAAGACGATTCGCGCTTTACAGAGGGCTGTAGGGCGTAATCCGGTGGAAGATTTGGATTCAGAAGAAGATGGTAATTCTAGTGATATGGAGGATTATATTCAGGTGCTTTAAATTGATTTATTTCCTTTGTTGTTTTGTAAGGGGTGGTCTTAGTGACCCCTGTCCGGCTTGTTCCGCTTGGGGTGTGTTCTGTTAGGGGGTGCAGGAACTTAATCTACGCCTTCAATTGATACTATATATAACTCTACATGTTCTCCACAGGGCTCACAAGCGTTAAACGGTAGCTCGTAACTCTTAAAAGCTTAAACTAACAACGCTCCAACCCTCAAAGTGGTTCCAACTCTCAGACCTGTGGATTTAGACGGCGTGGTTAACCGTACCGGCCACATACGATATTATATCGCGAGTATTCTCCATCTTGCTTATTGCTACCCTGCGTTCAAGTGACAGCAAAACTGCGGTCCTTCGCCCAGTCGTTGACAGCGCTCTAAAGCTCTTAAATAGTAAGGGAGAGGAAGCCGGTGGGAGGTTTGGGAATACCTTCGTTGTTAGAGTCGCTATCGCTGGTATCAGAATCGCTGGCGCTTTGATATAGGCTGTGTAAAGCTTCTACAGCCTTCTACCACTGATACAATAATTCTAAGGCCTTTGAACTACTTCAAAGTGGCTGAGGGCTTGCGTAAGCTGTTGCGTGGCCACTGTAGCCTTTAGAAGCCGAGTGGCATATTCGAAGAGTACAACAGCCGGAGGGTTAAAAGAGAGAATGCTGATCAATATGGAGTCGAAGACGTAACTGAGTCTGCTTAACCTCTTGTAGAAACAATAATATCCGCTGCCTTCTCCGCAATCCCGTATACCGCAGTCTGGATATGCGCCGATACCTGCACCGGTATCACGCTCGCATCCACAACCCTCAGGTTCATCGTCACATACACCTTGAGCTCTGAATCCACGACGCCTCCATCCTTCTTCGGCAGCATGACCGCTGTTCCAGTAGGGTGGAAGATACTTAGCGTCGTGTTAAACACAAACTCCCTCCACTCTGCATCAGTTTGCACCCTGTCCAGCCCGGGTTCATACTCCGACACCCACGTCGACCTTAACGGCTCACTCAATGCTAAACGCCTGTTGAACTTGGCTAACTCCACCATTGCTTGCACGTCGTACTCATTATCCAAATATTTTGGATCAATGATTGGCTTGCCGAGCGGATTTGCTGGGTCGATGTGCACGTTTCCAATGCTGAGAGGGTGCATGAGTCCAGCGATCAGGGTAACGAAACCCTTTCCATACAGCGGGGTTCCGACCGCGGGATATCCCTTCACTCCGGTGTATCCATCCGAGAAAATTACCTCGGCCTGTGGCACCGTCGCGTCCTTCAGCTGTTCCAGCTTCTTCTTGTGTCCCGCATCCTTCGAGCTGCCAACTGCCTGCCTCGCCAGACTTACCAGCGCAGAGTCATTCCCAGTTACTTGCTTCCAGTTTGCAAAGAGGAAGCCGGATGCCGTGTAATCATACTTGGACGGCACACCAGCCTGCCACTTTGCCAACTCCTCCGCCGCAAAGGTCGCATTATACCGCAAGATGTCAAAAGACGTATAGTTATCCCTCAACTGATACGACGTCTGCACTCTGATATGATCTTGCAACCCTTCCCCGACCCCGAGTAATTCGATCTTCTGCTCAATACCCGCCGCCTTCAGCACCTCCGTCCTCCCAATCCCCGACAACTCTAGCAGCCCCGGCGTCTGAATCGTCCCAGCAGACAGCACTACCTCCCTCCTCGCCCCCACCACGGTCCCATTCCCCAACACCACCCCCGTGGCCTTCCATCCTCTCCCATCCCTCTCCAGCTCAACCCTCACCACATTCGTCTCAGTCAAGACCCTCAGATTCTCCCCCGCCAGCGGCAAATATGCATTGGCGCTGTATGATCTCTTCCACCCCGTCTCGTCGATACTACTCGGCTGATGCGATACCCCGATTGGTCTCCCACGCAACGAATCCCGGTTCTCCTCGATAATACCCGGAAACGCTGACTCGACCGCCGGTATCCAAGCTTCCTGGTGCGCAGGGATGTGCCTATTGACGATCGCCTTGACCGGTCCGCCCGTCCCGCTCCCCCTCGGCCCGGTGGTGTAGTTCTCCGCCCTGGCCATGGCGCTGTACATGCTCTTCCAGTTCCATCCAGGATTACCAACTTCTTCCCACTGGTCATATTCCGACGCGGCGGCGCGGTCCCAGCATAGGAGGTTAATGGCGGACGAACCGCCGAGAACTTTGCCCCTGTTCGCGCCCACCACGCGGTTGGCGAGGTGGGACTGTGGGACAGTAGTGAAGTTCCAGTCATACTTCGTGCCGAGGGTTGTGCCCTTGCGTCCGGGGATGAGAATGCCGGGTTCCGAGGGAGCGGCGGCGCCAGCTTCGACGATGAGAACCGAATAGGACGGCAGCCTTTGGGAGAGACGGGTGCCAAGAGCATTGCCCGCGGTACCGCCGCCGACTATGATGTAGTCGAAAGTTGCTGCAGTTGTTGAGGGGAGGAGGGCCAGGGCTGAGAGGAGGAGGGTGGCTAGAGGCGCCATTTCCGGAGGATTTGTGACGGTGGACGTCACCGGGCGGTTGAAAAGTTATGATAATGAGATGGGGGGAAATGGTATTTATGAAATAGGTTTCTCGTGCAATTTCAACCCATAGCAACGGGGCGGCCTAATTTTGCTCCTGCGTCGCTGGTTCGCCGTGTATTCCCAGCGCACTCTCAATGCCCGCAGCCGGGATCCAGGATTTAAAAAGAACCAATGCGTGGGGTGGGCGATTTCCGCGGGTCATACTTATGCATGGTCAAACTGGGATGGGAAAACCATTTTCGTCCATTCCCCTTCCTTGGTTCACCAATGGCACGACGATCCCTTCTACAAGGGGCGGGCGTCCCATCGGAAGTGGGTTCAAAGCGCAAGCGCCGTAACGAGGTTTGCCGAATTTTAGTCTACGGCACAACTAACTCGACGAATCACACTACTTTACCTGTGACTGCCCAGTCGCGCGGTGGGCGGCAGCTGTAGAGAGTCGCAGCCGTGGGCCAGCCGATGGTTGTGAGGCAGGCAAGATGCGCAATCTTGACTCTCTTGGCCCCGCGCGCCGTATGGAAGAAGTAATCGTGATCGCAGAGGCGCCAGAGTGATGGTGGTGGGAAAGGTAAAGATTGATTGAGGTGGAAGGTCAGTGGCTGAGCGAGATTGGGCCCAGACCTTCTTGTGAACTGGGCAGCCGGTTCGTACCGCCGTCAGAAACACTGCACACTAGATTCAGTGGAATTGATGGGGTTGCAACTGTCAGAAGCGCTGGCACTCTTGGAAACGGTGGAAGTGATGTGTGTGTGAATTGTATTGCTTGTGTGAATCTGCTCTGTGTGTTTGTTCTGGCTTGCAGCCAAAACATTCTTCTTTTATAGACTTATCTGTAGGATTCAGCCTTCGTCACTGCAGTGGCTGAGGCTCACTGGCACTCTGGCAGTGCCAGGCATCCAGTCAGCTCCGTTGACTAGATGCCCAGGGACCCCTTTCTTCTGACAGATACACCAGGGCGCAGGACGCGTCGCAAGAGGAGGGGACGATACGCCTATATCACGTCCGCTAAGCTAGCCTAGACAATCTCCGAGGACTCCGTAGGCCATGCGGCATCAAGCAAAGGCCGTGACTTGTACTGAGGACGCCGCCCTGCGAGGGCCGCGATTCAGGCCGTCCCCTTTTTCTCGGCAGTTCCATGATTGACAGAGTTATGAGAGACCGGTACATCGACGCTCTTGGCATATAATATAAAGAGACACGACTGAGTACACCTCTAGCCGCTAGGATGGGTGGATTGATGGCGGCAGTGGAAGCCCGGGACACGCGCCTCCCTCCTGCTCCTGCTGCGCACACGTATATATTTCGCTCGTTTCCCGAGCCCGGGGTTATGAAGATTACCGGCTTGCAGGACGTATGGTCTCCTGAATCTTTCCGGAAGTCTTCTACCGCTGTAGTCTACGCCATTCACTCACAACACAATGGCAACCGGCTTCGACAACCACATCTTTTACACTCCCCCCATGGCGGCGGGCCCAACGCGCACGAGCCACAGTGTTTTAGCTCGGAATGTAAACTTCTATGCAGCCACCTCCAGAGCTCCTTTACATCCGCCACCCCTGCAAGATGCACACAAACTTCGGCATAGCGGCCCCGGGTACTCACCGGACAATGCAGTCCTCATTAGCGATGGCGACTCCGATTGCGATAACTCCGGCAATTACAAAATCGGCCAATCTGACACTATTTTCGCGCCATTGGAGGAGCCTCCAACTGCTCCCCGCAATGGAGTTTAGTCTAGTGCCTGACTTCCCTATCCCTGAGGTGGGCTATTACGCTGACACTCCCAAGCAGACAAGAGCGTCAACACTACTCCCAGCGGCAGTGGCGATAGCGACATAGGAGCCTTCGGTCACCTGTGAAGCTAACTACGACGAAAAATCTCCATCAACCCAGCAATAGCAGTGTCACGATCTAAAATGTTCCCCAGAACCATCATCTCCTTTACCCAGGACTCTACACGCAGAACGAGACTAGCCAGCTCCGGCATCCAGCCGTCCACTCCAATGCACGGGAATTTCTTGGCAGCAGGGTCTCGGGTATCCCAGGCACCCCAGACTCTCTACCAGGTACCAGCATGCACAAGACCACACTAGTGGAGATACGAAATTGCCCAAGGTTAAGGAAGACAGCTCACCCTAACCCCAGAACTCTTTAAACAACGGGAGCCAACTTTGCGAAGATCTATGCTCTACTAAGCCGGACAATAATGACTTTCTTTGTTCCGCCTAAAACAAGAGTGAAGACAGCATTCTGCACTGTAGGACAAATAATAAAGGCCATAGCGACAAACTAGCGCTCTCCCTTAATAAAGTACCGATTAGTACTTAACGTGGCATCAAATCCCGTCGATACCGTGATGGTAATAATAGAGAGTACTATCATCTTATTATGGACAGCGACGCCGAGCACAGTTAAGCTGATATCCGTCCGCCACCATGTAAGTGCCGTAAGGTAAACAACTTAACCCTCACACCTGTGGAACGTCCACTCACCCGAGGACGTGTTAATACTATGCCGACTCCCAATCACGACAAGTTTAGAGATCATCCCGCCCGAAGCACCGGAACCAACGTCGTATTCCTAGCCCACCATCTCACTACGGGTCCATCTTAGAAGAAGAGACAATCAAGGCACCTGCCGCAAAGTTCGAGGAATGGATCCTTAGAAACGCGGTCTTTAAACACGTTATATTAAACGGGGTACCAACTTTCCAGCTACGGTTTATTTGGGGGCCATGTACAGAGCACGACGGACGTCGTGTAATAGAGAATCGAAGCTCCCCTTCCCCATCCAAGAGACACTACTTAGTGAGATAGAGGAGCACAAGATATATAAAGGATAAGAACACCACAGCAAGGAGATCGCACGCAATTTTGAAGTACCTCCAGGTTGGCGATCGGGCGCAGCCGTTATGTTGGCGGGAGGCACGAACGAGACGTGGACTTTTCATCGTGCTATCATCTTGATCTCTTGCGCTAAATCTGTTGGGCTGATCGGGAGTATCAATGCCTCACCCAGGACTAGAAAGTCGGGCATCGTCGACCCCTCTCGTCCGGTACTGACCAGTTCTGTCTACTTTAGGCACCCAGTCGCTTGGTTGCGGAAGTGGGGCTGGTTGTTGAGTTTTAACACGTCTGATTGGTCGCGACCGAAGTCTTGCAGCATAAGTTCTAACCGCTTTGGAGAGGGAGATCAGATTTTGGAAAGAGCGAATCAGGGGCACGGGGTGTCAAATGGGAGGCCGACTGTCGGAAGGGCACGTACCACATACAGACCGTAGCTCTTGGTAGATAGCCGCCGTGGGCACACAAGTAGCTTGGGTTTCTCCAGAGACCACACAACCATAATTGACCACAATTGCGATTCTGACTCCAACACCGACCGTTCGCTGCTCGAAACGCGGGCTTTTCCACTACCTTCGTTGTTTCAAGGTGGCATCATTCTATCGCCGCCGCGCAACAACCACGAGTACCAGATTATTGCCGCATTGGTCAGCTTAACAGGCGTTCCACTTTTCTCCTTATGCCAGTCCTGGCTTAGACGAAGTGATCAGTTCGCGCTGTCCTCTTAGTTTCCTGACCACCACTGGCCCGCGACCAGGATCGCATGCTCGACAACATGCCGCCAAATCGAAGCCCCAATGACGATGATTGAGAGCGCTACGAAGCCGACATACGTGAAATGTATCTCGTCCAGCGCAGGTCACTGAAGGAGCTGATTGCGGAGATGTCTCGTCGAGGATATCGAGTGTCGTGAGCAGCCTTCCCCCTTCTGATCCCACCGATCCCAACAACCAAGTCACACTAAGACGTTTTACCCTCAACAGAAAGTCACAAATGGAGACAAGGCTGAAGAAGTGGAAGCTTCATCGGCATATTAAAAAAGAGCACTGGAATTACATCCGCCGTCAGATCGAGAAGAGGACTAGTGACGGGAAGTTGAGTCAAGTCAGCCTCTCGGGCGTGGTGTTGGGCCCTACCAAAGTGACCCGAGAAACGGACAGATATCGGATTTTGAGGTTGAGGAATAGCATCAGGAGTATGTGTACTTCCGTCAGTTTCACGAACCTAAGCTGACTCCTCTGGATTACGCCAGGCCCCAGCCCACCGGTGCCTCCAGATTTCGCAACCGAGATCGCTACACCTTCTGCTTTAGAGTGTGTTTCGGAGACGATATTATCACTGACTATCCCGTGGGTTACGTTCTGCCGGTCCCTCGAAATAGGTATGCATTGTCACCTGCTGCAACAACCCGTTGGTATTTCCTAACTCTGGACCTCATCTAGTTCTCCCACGCACCCAGTCGACTTCGGATGCCGCCGATCTCGCTTCTCCTAAGGAAACTGCCTTGTGGGGGCCTCTTTCCTGGATCCATTTCCACCATACTCTGAAAACCAGGGTCGATGTCTTACCAATGCGAGATGTTGTCACAAATCTCTTGGCGGGCCTGCCAAGAGTGTATAACCATGAAGGCTGTTCCCGCGAAGATCTCCTATTCCACGGATCTTGCCAGGAGAGGGCGAGAGAGAGTTTGAAGATCCTCATCTACTATTTTTCGAACAACAGTGGCTTGGGCGATCTGGGACATACACGCCCCACTACCCATGAGGCGTTTTGGAGGGACGAAGGCTTTTGGGCCGGAATCCAGTTCATCTTCGAGGCAACGGGGTTGCTAATGCACCCGCCTCCGTTCGATCTCCGGGAACGCGGCGAGAACTACACGATTTCGGCATTTTCTGAGAAGCTGTTCACCGCACTGATCCACAATCTCACCGAGTACCCGTACACGTACTTCGACACGCGAGTCGATTTCTGTCTCAAAGTAGTCCGGTGGCTGCTATTAGCCGGCCAGGATCCTGACATTCCAATTCCTTTGCACGATGACTTGAACGATGCGAATCTACCTATTGGTTTAGCCGCTGAGTCTGTTAACGTCGAGCTTGCAAAGCTACTCCTGCATTTCGGCGCCAACTTAAGCCTGACCGACGCCGTTTGGGCAGTATTACGGCAAAAGTACGACACCTACGAAGCTATCTGCGCTGATACGGACAATTATGAGGCATCCGATATCGGGGAATCACAAAAGAATATGAGTGACCCAGACAGCGAAGAGAACACGATGTTTGAACTACTTGTCCACTCAACGCCTGAAGGGGAGGGGATTGTGAGTCTCGACAACTGTCTCTTGATGAGCCTTGAATATGGCGATATTTATATTGCCAGGCGACTTTGCGACCTTGGGGCCTCTCTTCGGTGTCGGGGCAGACTACACCCGGGTGACCTCCACGGACTTTCACACTTCAAAACGGCACTCTCGGCAATCTGCTACTTCAGGGCCGCCCCTCAAGCATGGAGTGCCAACTCCCCGCCTCCTGTTCAGTTTGTCATTGACATGCTGAGAGAGTTGGATGTTGATGTTCTTTCAGAGTCCTGTTCTGTGGCTGATGCCTTCATCGCCGCTACGTTGAGTGAAAATCACGCCACTATTCGCTATTTAGCCAGCATCGGCGGGGACATCAATGGTTGCAACGAATTTGGCATCACACCGTTACACGCCGCGGCATGTCTCACGTCTGGTGCAACATGCGAGCTGCTCCTGCAACTGAGCGCGGCCCCAAATGGAGTACCACATGGATACCCGTCGCCTCTGCATGTCGCCTGCCTTAAAAACAAGAAAGAAATTGTCGAGATGCTCGTTTCGGCCGGGGCATATCTTGAAGCCAAGCTAGACTCATCCCAAATCTCTCGGTTCAAACCGTTTCGGCATAGCGTAATGAAAGATATGTGGAGTTTTTTCGTGGACAAGCATGCCAGGACCCCACTGGAAATTGCCTCCTACCCGACAGTTATCGATGATGATGCTTCAATAGCGAGGTATCTCGTCACAGCAGGTGCTACAATAACCAAGTTGGTGGTCGTCAACGCTGTCAAAGCCTCAGATATCGAATTACTGCGGGTGGCCCTGCAGCGGAGTAGTGTCTCACACACTTCCACTTTGATACATCCTAGCCAAAGGCAACAATCACTTAACCACTCCGCGGACGCGCAACTTTGGGCCTCAATTCTTCATTTCGCCCTCGGAAGGCTCAACGCAAAATGTTCATTCTTGATGCTTGAATATGGCGTGAGTGCTACGTGGGATGAGATCGCCGCTGCTGGGGCTTTGGTCCGACAGAGTCATCGGGCCGAGGACACAGCGTTGGTATCCCAGATTGCAAGAAGTATGGTAACAACATCTAATTATTATGCTCATCTTCCACAACCTCCACCAGGTCTCCTCTTCCTGCCGTTCTTCTGGTGTGACCCGGAAACAAGCAGCGTTCCGGGATTGTTCGGGTCCCGGCCCCACGACTACTGCTCGATCGGCCTGCTTCTTGCTGTATTAGCCTCCATCAAGGCTAAAGACTCTTCCTTGGTCCAGTTCGTGCTGGAAGCACGAAAGAGAACGGATCGAAAAGCCCCGGATGTCTTTGAAGGAACTTCAGTAGCAGCAGCAGCCATGTCAGGGCACGCAGAGCTCTTTGAGTTGCTTTTGGTCTCATTACCACCGATGAGGCTTTGCGTCGTCAGCTTGGAAGCTCAAGCCCTGCACAATATCGAGCGGGGATTTGATGTCTCTCTCGTCCAAACAACCGTCATTAACGCCTTGTTCTTCCCCAACGCATTAAGATGCTATTCGCCGCTTGTCTTGCCAGTCGCTGTAGGACAAACTAAGGCAGCTTCACAGATGATGTCCGCCGGCTATGAACCAGACACCGCGTGTCTTCTTCGGGCCATCACCAGCGGCGCCAGTTCATTTGTTCAAGCCATCATATCTGGGCATCGGCATCTTCCTCCGGCACCTTTGCACAGCTCAGTGACCAACGGCCCGCTATACGCTGCAGTCGAGGCGGAATCCGACGAAGTACTTGAGTTACTTCTTTCCAAGGGCATCACCGGGTACGAAGATCCCTCAAGAATTGCACTCAGCTTAGCAATAAAGGAGAGGAAAGATTCCATGATCGAGATGCTGCTGACGGCTGGGGTTGGGATCCATAGCCAAGCTGTATGTACGGGGCAAAGGACAGCACTTCAACAGGCCGCGGAATCCAGGAACTTTGACGTGGTCCGACGCCTTTTGGAGGCTGGTGTTGACGCTAACCAAGCTCCAGCTCCTCGCTATGGGGCTACGGCATTGCAGCTCTCAGCCATTCATGGTCAAATCCAGATCGTGAATCTGCTGGTCCAGCACGGAGCTGATGTGAATACACCTGGATCGGAGGTCGGTGGTCGAACTGCTCTTGAAGCTGCAGCGGAATATGGCCGTCTTGACGTTGCAAAGACGCTTCTCGAGTTGGGCTTTGACACGAGTACACGCCAGGGGCGAGCCGCGTATGTGAGAGCGGTCGGCTATGCGAATGAAAGACATCACGCCACCCTTGAACGAATGCTTCGCAAGTACCGAGCGTGGAGTCAGTTGGACGAGTATCTCTATGACAATCTCGAGGTCGCCGTAGAGGACAACACGCTCTACATCGACCCTGACTTGTTGGAGTCTTGGAATGGGAGCGAAGTGGCCGACCATCACGCGGAGAGCATGAACAAGATCTGAGGTCTGAAAAGGCGTGCCTGCAGCTTTGGCTAGAAAAACTCATGGATCACTTAAAAGCTCATCATCTCGGAGCTACTGGGAGCTTCAAGCTTGACATTGCGGTGAGCGTGGGGGAAGACACTGTCTTCTCTGGTTTTGTAATCTATGTGAAGGTTGGGATCAGGGCACACTGGGCAATACTTTTTGAACCATAGGGTTTCAATCTTTATTCGACTTGCTATCTATCTGAAGGTGGCGATCAACTGTTGGTCTGGCTGGCTAGAAACCCTGCTCCTCTCCATTGCTCACCGGTCCTGCTGGTCGGCAGAAATCATTTGCGCAGCACCTTGTGTAACCAGGGTGTAACCTATAGAAAGGCTTACCTAATCATGCAACGACCTGACTTTGCAACGGGTTTTCCACCAAAAATCTCCTATTTCAATAGCTTCTATCTCCACAACCCCTATTAGTAAAATTGAGAAAAATTTACTAATACATAATTCAATACCTATTATATAAGTGAAGCGTATTATATATTTAGTTTTGTAACACTTAATATTAATAAACTCATGTTAAAAGCTACTATAAGTTTTACTATTATAAATATATTAATATATATACTTTAAAGCTAACTAATAGTAATTTTTAATTCATATTATAGTTATTTATAATATAGATATTATATTTTAAATGCAAATTTAATATCATTACTTAATAGGAATTAACTATATATTTCTATTGTACAAATTTCAAATCTTCACATATTAATTAAAATATAACTATTAAATATCTTGTTACATCGTTTTTTCATTATATATACTTCTATTAAAACGTTATATGATTTTTACCTCCTATATATTATTATTCATTAATGTTCATAATTAATAATTATTTTCTGCTAAATACTCTTATATAAAATATAATAAGTGTATATTATATATATATTAAGCGTGTAAAATCTAGTTTTAAGTATCAATATACAAGATAACAATAATATAAAAGCTATCTAAGGTATAAAATAATACAATTAATGTACAGTAAATTTATATATAATTAAACTATAACTTTAGTAAAATCACTATATATATATATTTATATTCTTTCCGTATTACTCAAATGTCTAGTTAAAAGCTGTATTATATACTATAAAGATAGGATGACGTATATCAATTAGAATTTAATTTATAAACCTATCATTGAATTTACAATATATTATTTAAATTAATCAATAAAAGTCATGTATTTTAATATTTTACTATCTTTTATATAGTCTTATTATAATGATATAAGAACCTTGAAGGTATGTTAGTATGGTGAATAATGTATATAGTAATTTCCCCTTAATTTTACTAGTCGTGGTTGTGGAGATAGGAGCTATTGAAAAGTGGGGTTTTTGGTGGGAAACCCGTTGCAAAGTTAGGTCGTTGCATGATTAGGTAAGCCTTTCTAGCATGTCCCGGCACTTGTTGAAAAACCTGCCTATATTGTCTCTATCCATCTTCCCATCTTCAACACCTCCTCTTTCAACCACACTTCGTAGCTAAATGTAACGATATACCCCAGGCCTTCGTTATCTTCCGTGGGGAGCACAAAATGCTCGCACCAGTTGGCGCTGATGGTGAGCCGGTGTCGATCTTTAAGCGAAGGCATGTTCGGGGTTAACGGGATTGTTTTGGTCTGAAATGTGCTATCGCACCAGACCGGCGCGAGGAAGACCTCATCAGTGATAATCGTGGCCTGCGCTCTGTCACTTAATGGCAGACCCAATGCAGGTGCGGACGATGACTACCTACCACATGCTGTGCATTCTGACGACAGACAGTGAATGGTTAAGGTGACGAAGCGACATAAAGTGCGAGGCTTATGGTTAACAGTTTTATGCCGTCGGTTGATAGAGTTTATTGGTTACCGCGGCTTACTGGCCGTGAGTCAATTCCAGCCTAACGGAGGTCATCGACGTCGATGGCGTTGAGAGCGTTGGGGTTGTGGGGCTCGCCCGAACCTTGCCTCACTGTCGAGGCTGCCTTAAATGGCGCCACACGACAGCTGGATTCGGCGGCTACAACAGCGCTTTCTCACTCTAACCTGTAATCATGTGCACCATAGGTTCCTTACTGTAAAACGCTACAATCATTCCACACAGGAACAATCCACCAGCTACCACCCAGGAATCTCAGCTGCCCGGCCCTATTTATAACTGTGTTTTAGCTACTGGACTCATGCCTGATTTTCATTTTCGCAGCCTACTGGATTTGAAGGAGTAAAAGTACATACCAAGTGGCTTATTGAGAATTATCCTCTTTATTTTAAATTCTCTCCAGATATCTACAGTACCTCTTCAGAGGGAAGAATCCACCACAGGGCAGGGGTTCCCCGCCTATCACCGATTACTACCGCCGGCATTCTAAAGTCCGCGGAGAACCAGACGTCCATATAATACCCAATAATCTGCTCCTTCTCGCTCTCCGTTATTGTAGTGTAAGCGTTTATGAGACGGTGAGGGTCGGTGTCACACCTAAAGAGGGCAAAGTCGTGAGGCCACTATGGTGCGTCATCTCCTTCCAGCTCTTCCCGTAGGACGGTAAAGGCGGCGTCAAGCAGCCGGTTGTCCGAACTTCTTTGCTGCCGCTCCAATCGTGGTAATTCAAGGTGCGCTAGTCAATGTTGTGATTGCTGGGCTCATGAGGTGTGGTTTGATCTTCTCGTTCGCGGATGGGGTCATGTTCACTCATCTGTATCTCTGGACTTCCCCTGGTGTCATTCCTATCCATCAACGCTTGGGGCTTCTCCATACGTAGGCACATCCTCAGTCAATGATGATCCTCTCCTTCTCTTTTCTCATAGTCTCCACCTCCTCGCCCTCCATGACGCCGTTTACAAACGTACTCCCGATAAGCGACCTGGAGCCTGGCGCCCGTGAGCGGTATGCCGAGTCGATGAAACTCATCACGGGTCTCCAAAAGTACCAGTCACCAAAGCCCGAAGAGCACGGTTCTGCTTGGTAATAGTTGACTGGCTCAAGCTCAAGAGCTACTACAACAAATACAAAAACAACCCCATGGACCCGTGGCCTCACAGGTACATCTTGCAGGACATCACGCAAGCCTCTATGACTATGGGCCTCTTCTTTCCCGGCTTGCGGGTGATGTCAATCATCCAGGAGTATTTGGCGTCTGAGGATGGAAAGAAGTTTAAGGACAGTGCAATCTTCGATCCGGTCACACGATCGGCTAAGATACCTGACATTCGATCGCGGACGAGTTGTGGGCGCCGACCAAAAGAGTTCTGGGCCGACTGGGATCACAAGGTGTACACGGGCGATGATTGGTATATTAACCAAGTTCCACTGGACTGGAACCCGGCGATAAGGCCTATGATTGCCAAACGTAAGTCTCTTCCTTTTCTTGACTTTCAAATTTCATGTATTAACTTGACAACCAGTCTACCGCGCCGGCGTTATCGGACCGGCGAAAGTGGAACCCCGCCCCGACAACTGCCTGGGCTTCGCCATCGCCAACATGGAGCCCCACCGGCCCGGGAAATACGACCTCTTCATCAAGTACAGCAACGTCAAGCAGTTCATGGTGGGCATGCAGCCCGGGTAGCTCAGTCCCGAGGACTGGCCGGCCCTACTCCCCGGCGGCGCGCAAGTACGCAGCGGGCCGGGCCAAGCCGGCGTGGTTTGCGCTCCTCCGGCTCTGGTCGACGCCGCACTACTACCCCATGATGATGATGGTGCCAATGCGCAGACCCCTCGCGTTCCTCGACTCGGTCGGCCGCGGCTGGGAGTGGAAGTTCATCCCCAAGGACATGCCCATGAGCGAGTGGAGCGCGCATAATGCCGTCATGCTGGTGCCTTGCCTAGCTCTTCGCAATGTTTGGCCGCTGTCCCTTCCATATGCATCTAAGGCTGAGCGCTAAGGTGCGGTTATAAGTAGTTTGTACCTAACTCCTCCATGGTGTATAACGTGGGCATTTTACCAAAGTTCCCAGACCTTCCCCTTATCCTTAATGTGACACTCCCTCTAGCTAGGAGTTACTGTACATCTTGCTATCTATGCTCCACGGATTTATCACTGAGATTTAATACTCCCGCTTGGCCTTCTTGATCCCGCGGTCCTCTGTGGAAAGCCTTAGCCCGTCTATATAAGGACAGAATAGTGTTAAGGCTGGAGGCCGTATCAGACTACCACCCGCTCCTTACGGCGTTACTGATGGCTTAAGTATGGACGATAATTGGTGTAATAACTGTACGTAGCTAGGCCGTTAGTGAAGGCTAAGTCCAGTACCCCCTTTTATTAGTTATAAAGGTGTCTTTATATAAGAACTGCCCCTATCCTTTTAACCGCTTTATAAGCAAGTCACATTATATTAGCTAGAGTTAATCTTATAGTGGCTTAGGCTTACTAGTATGGTGGCAGTGCTAGACCTTTATTTATTCTTTTCTTACTTATAAGTGGTTTTTACACTAATAATCGCTATTTGTAACCTAAGGCATTACCTCTAGGCTGAATCTCAGCCTATATATAGGGAAGAAGCTAAATATTAGGCTACTATAAATATATAAGTAACGTAAACTTAATAGATTTATAAAATAAGGGCTCTTTATTAAAGATAAAGGTGAAGAGAGAATAGATAAGTAATATAATTGTACACTTACAGGCCTTATTAATCTTATATATAAATTAAGTATAACGCTTCTAATAGCCTTATAACTTATCTTGGTCTTCCCTTCCTCTACCTAACATTAATATCTTTTAGCTCTAGCTACGAATTTAACACCTTACTTAAAATTTTAACCGTTATTAAAATGCTTAAGAAGTTGTTAAATTTGGAGACTGGCTGTTTTATTATAATATGGTGATTTTCAGGATTATTACTTTTATGGCATATTTTATCATTTAAATAATCTGTAAATATATGTATTAATTATGTTAATTTTCTAGCCACTGAGTACCCTGTACCTGGTACCCTGTAGTGTGGTTGCGTACACCAAAACCACCAGCCGAATCTTCTGGAACCCCAGAGGGTTCCAGAAGATTCCAACCCACTCCAGGGCCCCTTGGGGCCCCTGGAGCACTCTGAACCTTCTAGAATTCAAGGGGGTTCCACCCTCTGAATCCAGTAGGGCTACTGCCCCACAGAATCAACTAGAACATCACAGTGGCCACGTCAGCCACTACGTCAACAGAACCACGTAGAATGGTTCAGAACAGTACTATTCTATTATTGTATTAGTTAGTTCCACTTCACAGAAGGCTCTGGAATTCTTCCAGAGCCTCCCACAGCCTATAACAGGCCCTCTCCTCTCCTGTATCTAATTCTAGTCAAGTAAGCAACTTTACTCAAATCAAGTCATTGTACAAGGCACTGCCTTTCGGATCCTCTTGTTTCCAGCGTTAATATTCGCTGTGACACTCTTATTTACAGTGGCACTGCCCTGTAATTCAGGCCTTTGTTTGCTTCCTACAGTGCTGTAGGCACTGTAGCTGGCTTGGACCAGTACAGCACTTCTTCCTCTGAGCCACAGCTGCTGTACTACAGCCCTGTGGGCTCCTGAAGTTCAACAAACTATAATTTAAAGCTTTATTAGCAGAATAACGTAGAGTTTTACTAATGTTTAACAGGGAAGTAAGATTAGAATATCTAATGGAAGTAATTAAATGCCTATATTAAGTTAGAGGAAATTTCTGTTTAGATTTATTAGCACTTAAATAATCTTAACAGCTATATAAGTAATTATATAGAAGGAATTAAAAGAAAAGGCGACATTAAGAAAATCTAAAGTCCCTCCGTGGTTTTAACAGAGTGGGCAGTTAAAAGCTTATATTAAGATAATTAAATTTTCATTAGGTTATAACAGTTAAGGCACAGTATAAAAGGAATACATAAATTAAATTTATCCTCTTAGTTAAAGTGTATGCTTATAAAAGCTTTAATATATATGTTTAAGTTACAGAAAAGAGCTCTTTCCTCTTATATAACCACTTCCTATATTACGGGTCGGCCGTTTATTAATTATATTAATACTGTTATAATACTAACACCTTCTCTCTTTATCCAGCTTTCTCTTATTAAACTCTCTACTATTATAAAGACTCGCTAAGCAGACTTCGTGGTTAGAGCTGCCACCACTCACCTCCGCTACGGTTAAGTAAGCCGCCTGTGACCTTACTATCTACGTTAAACTTGCCACCTGGCTGGTCGTGGCGGCATAACTAAGCGGCGCACACCCTGACCCTTTAGGGATAAAGGCCCTGTATAATGCTTACATAATATTAGAAGCACCTTTATATATCCCTCTCACCACCGCTATCCAGGGCACTGGTTCCCTTTACCCCCTTAATATAAAAGTTACTACAGATAAAGCGTAGTAGCGCCTGCTATTAGGAGTGTCCCGGTATAAAATCATAACGTTTAAATCTGAGAAGAGGTGAAAATATTAAATACCTTATTTTTAACCTAATACTAGTTAAGACCTAAAGCTAACTGTTAATCTAGTAATAATAACCTGTAACATATATAAAGCTTAAGTGTAGGAAACTTTAATAATTATAAATAAGAGCTAACTTTATAAGGTGTTATTTATATAAAAAATGATTAAAGGGCCTACTTTAAGCATTCCCTAATTAAGTTAAAGTTAAGAGTTATATAAACGGTGTTGCTTTTTCAATACATCTATAAGTAATGGTATAAACTTACTTAATTTAAGCGTTCTTAATAACTTAAGGCGTTTGTTCAGGCTAACCCTATCATTCTTTTTAGGCTCTATATGTAATATGTAACGACTCTGTAGGCCGTCACTTAGGCCAGGGCGGCCCGACGAATCCCCCGCAGGAGGAACAGTGTGGGAGGACGGTGTACACCATCCAGGCGCACTGGGCCAGGGGTGCAAAGACCCGAAGCCCCTACAACCAGTAAGAAAGTGCTTAGTGGTCCATAAGGACTGACAACACCAAGCACCACTCAGTTAGCTACTTGGCCGTAACTGTGTGGTGCACCACTAAGCACAACGGACTAAGTAAGGTATGAAGTACCTCTTAGTTAGTTAGTATAGATAGTTATAATTATACCCATAACCTCCGTAAGAGACTCTGGTTCCTCACACTAGTATTTAATTATTTATTTATATCCTACTATTCAGACTCACCTTTATATATTATAGTGATAATAACTTATAGTGACATTAAACCCCTATTTAAGAGTGCTAGCTTAATAAGCCGTCTTTAAAACGCCCCTTACCTGTTAATATCTTACTATACATTCTGTCTTAACCTACACCAGTCTTTTTAAGGCCTGTATTAAGTATAGGTTATAATATAATATTAACGTTACAGTTCTAAACGCTGTTTATTAAATTCCTAAACACCACCTCTCCCCTATTGTTAACATATTAACCTTTAAAAAAGGTAAAAAGCCTAAGGAAACGTAAACTTAACCTTAGCTCCCTACTGTTAATAAGTTAATTATATACCTTAAAAAGTTAAACCTTAACTAATAGGGACTAGTTAAGGAACTTAATAAAGCTTTCCCTAAAGATATTAAAAGCCACATCAGTCTTATTAAAAAACTCTAGGCTTAACTTAACACTATTAAGCTGGAAAATAATAACTTTAAAGGTTTGTAAAAGAAATAAGTAAAACTCCCCCCATTATCACGCTTTAAAAGAGACTTAACGCAGCTGGAGTCCTAAATAACCCAACTCTAGAGTTATATCACCTATTATAACAAGCAGTTTTTTAAAGAAGAAAGAAAGGTTAGGTTTACTAAAGTATTACTAAATAAAGTAACTGCTTATTAATATAAACCCTATATAAAGACAGTTAATAACCTCTTTATAAATATAGTATAAAAGGAAGCCTTAAAGACTTAGGCCCTTTTTAATAACTTTAACGTTTTTATTAACTAACTTTAAATTAAGTTTAAAGAACTAAACGCCTTAAAACAGGTTAAACAGCACCTTATAGCCCTAAGACAGACATCCTTAATCCTTAAGTTCTCCACACGCTTTAAGCTAAAAGCAGTTAAGATTAAACTTAGTTAAGAAACTTTAGTAGTATTATTTTAAAGTGGTTTAAAGGAACACGTTACTAGAGACCTCTATTAAAAAGACTAACCAGATCACCTTTAAGAGCTAGTCAAGATAGTTATTAAGGTTAATAACTGGTATTATAATCATTATTATTAGAAAAACTTTTAAAAGGAATAGGCCCCTTATTAGCTAAGTAAGCCTAAGAAGGGAAACCAGTTAACTATAACAGGTTATTATCCTAAATTAATAGATATTAACATAGTAAATTATTAAAATTAACTTAATTATAATAAACCTTAACGGTAACAGTAACAGAAGCAGTTTAAAGACCTATTATAAGTTTAATGTTTTAATTACAGTAAGAAAGGCTATATAATATAACAGTGCCTGTCACTAAAATAAGTTAGTTAAAAGCTAATCTTAAAAGGAGGAAAGTATATTAAGTTTAACTTAAGGGATATTTATATTAAGATAATAGGTAATAAAGAAGATTACACCTAGATAAATAAGTGTAATTTAGGAAATAAAGAAGAAGGAGAGGAAGAACCTTAGGATATAATATACCTAGCCCTTAAAGGTGTCTTAAAAGAGTTAATTATAAAAGTGCAGGTTATAAAAGACCGATTTTAAGGTAGAAACTTAGGGTTATTAAAGGTGTAGGTTATAGAAGATTAACTTTAAGAAGAAATGTTTCAATTAGCTGTTACAGGTTTTAAAAACCTCACCCTGTAAGTTTAGGAACTGGAGAAGTCTAGGAAGGACCCTAGCTTAAACCTTATTAAAATAGTAAAGGGAGTTAAAAAGCTAGCTTTCCAGGCTATATAAGTAGTAAAGTAAGCCTTAGAAAGTGAAAAAGAGTAAGTTAAAAGAATTAAGTTAGAAAAACGGAAGTTCTTTTTAATTATACCCCCTAAGACTCTTAAACATTTTAAACACGTTAAGTAGATTAATACCCTTACCTCTTTAAAAGAAGGACAGTTTAAATAACTACCCTACATTAAAGCTGGTGTGCCTTAGACTAGTACCTTAAGGGTCCCCTAAGAAGGTATAAAATAAGCACACTAATAAAGGGTTTAAAAGTTAAAGGAGAAACATTAAAAGTTAATAAATAAAGTGGAGGACTTATAAGTTAAAGGCCTTACTGTAACGTTTAAGGACAGAGTAGTGGAAATTAGGTTATAACTTTATAATAAAGTTCACTTTACTAATTAATTTAAACACTAACTTATTAAAAAAGGCCACTTTATAAAAGAATAAGCTAGGTTATTATTACCTAAGTTTTAAAAAGAAGTTTAGGAAAAGTAACGTATATAAAGGTAAGTGGAAGAAGAAAAGAAATAAGACACCACTCCCCCCGTCCTATACTTTATAACTATAATACTTACAGTTAACATTAACCACCCTAACTATAGGGATATATTATAAATTAACTGTATATACAATAACTGCACTTTTAATCGACATAATAGGCTTAAGGCCCTTTATAACCACTTCCCTAGCGTATAAAAACAGGATTACACTATTATAAGGATAAAGTTAAAACTAACTTACTACTAAGTCTCCTATTCCCTAATAAGAAAATCTAATAATAAGCGGAAGGTTATTATAGTTAATTAGGCTCCTGCCATATACTGGTAAAAAGGGGTACTTAATAACTGCCTAGTTATAACGTGCTTACTACACCTTAACGGAAAAGTAAGGGAGTGGTAAAAGTAAGAAGATTATTAACAGATTTAAGAATAAAAAGACATTACTGTAATCCAGTCCTATAAAGCGTATTATTAACTTATTAAAGAGTTTCAAAACATTAAACCTTTTAAAGTTAATTAAATGCTAAGGTGTGAAAACTTAAGAAAGGTTAATTATCAGGTTTATTAAAACTGCCTGTTTTTCCAGAAGGAATTAAGAAAAGGTTATAGGCCCTTTAGAAGGGCTAGAAACTAGTAATTTATTAGTTAGTAAAAACCTTAAAAAGAAGGAGAGGCATTTAAAGGTTAGGTTAAATAAGACTTTAAAAACAGATAGTTATTATAACTTAAATATTAAAAGAGTATAAGTATTATTCCGTTAATATTAACCTAATAAACGGAAAAGGGAGGTTATTTAAGGTAAACGTAGTGATTAATAACAGGAGTGCTTCTAACCTAATATACCCCTTATTAGTTAATTAAAGGAAACTCTTTAACTAAGAGTATAAAAAGGTTATTCTTATTTAAAATAGGGAAGGAGGCTTATATTAGTATAATAATAATAAAGTTACCCACTATTTACCACTCTTAATTAAAGTGGATAAGGATAAATAATAAGTGGACTTTAACGTTACATTAGTTATAAGCTATAATATAATCCTAAGTTTACCTTAGTTAAAAAAGTATAACCTTGTAATTAATTAAAGGAGTAGCCACCTTACCTTTAATAAGTCCCCTAATAATAATTACTATTTAAAGGAGGTTAAGAAGGTATTAAACTGCTTTAAAGATGTATAAAGCATTTAAAAGCACATTAAACCCTTAAAACTAAATATAGTTTAAGTTAGGTTTATAAAGATAGTTAAAAGATTAAAGAGTCTATTATATTACTTAAGTGATAATTTAAAAGGTGGAGAGAAGTAAGAAACTGATTTATAAATAAGTGAGGAAGTTAACTTATTTAAGGTACCTACGGAGTATAGGAAGTTTACCCTATTTTAAAAAAAGATACTATAATTACCAGATTACAGACTTTAAAAATATAAAATTAAACTGAAACCGGGAGTAAAGCTCTGTAACTTCCAGCTTTACCATTTAAACCTCCAGCAGGTTAAAGCCTTAAGGGAGTATATTAATGAAAACTTAAAAAACGGGTTTATTATAAAGTCCCAGTCCCTAATAGGGTACTTAATATTATTCGTTTTAAAAAAGGGAGATAGTAAATTATATATAATTATTAACTATTAAACGTTAAATAAGGATATAATTAAAAATCACTACTTATTACTACTTATTACAGAAATGTAAGAACAGATTATTAAGGTAAATTAGTTTTCCAGCCTTAACTTCCTTATAAGATTTAATTATATTAGAGTGAAGGAGGAGAATAAGTATAAAACGGCTTTTCAGACTTATAACAGGTATTACCAGTATTATATTATATAAATAGGATTAATAAACGCCCTTATAACCTTCTAAGGCCTTATTAACAGTGTTCTCCACCCCTTCCTTAATAAGTTTATCTTTATATATTTAAATAACGTTTTAATCTATTTTAAAACTTTAAAAGAATATTAAAAGCACATATAACAGGTTTTAACAGCTTTTAAAAAGGTAAAGCTAATAATAAACCTAGAGAAAAGCCACTTTTATATTCAGGAATTAAACTATTTAAAGTTTAAAGTAACCCTTAAAAAGCTTAAAATGCAATTAAAGAAGATAAAGGCAGTTAAGGACTAGCTTACTTTAAAAAACTAAACTAAATTATAAACCTTTATCAGCTTTATAAACTTTTATCAGTAATTTATTAAGTATTTTATAAAGATTATAAAACTATTATATAAGCTTACAGGAATAGGTAAACCGTTTAAATAGACCAATAGACAGTAAAAGGCATTTAAAGACCTTAAACACACCTTTATTACAACACCAGTCTTAACCCTCCCTGATTTCTTAAAGCCGTTTTAAGTTAAAATAGACTCTTTAAAATTTATAATTAGTAAAGAACTTAACTAAGTCCAGGATAATAAGAAACGTTACTTAATTACCTTCTTATTAAAAGGGATCTATAACCTAGCCCTGTAATACCTAATTTATAATAAGGAATTAATAGTGATTATTTAATACTTTATTAAGTAAGTACTGTACTTAAGCGGTATAAAGGAACTAGTTTAAGTCTTTTTAAACTATAATAACCTCTAATACTTCCTAATAAAGGAGCTTAATCCACAGTAAGTATAATAAGTAAAGTTAATAACCCTATTTTATTTCCAGATTCACTATGTTAAAGGGAAAGATAATAAGTAAGTTAATACTTTTAATTAAAGATAGGATTATAAATATATTAATCTGGTTTTAATCCCTGTTATTATATTTAATAAAGTAAAAAATAGTATATTAAAGTATATGTTATAAGTATCAGATAATTAAACGCTGGAATAAATTATTAACGTTTATATAAACTTATAAATAAAGTATAATATCTATTAGTAATAACAGGACTTTTAAGTAAGAAGGTTAATGGAAGGCACTTATAAATATAAATGCCCCTTAAGAGACTTTTTAAGGCACTTATAAGATTATAATAAAGAGTGCCTAATATACCTAAACTATAATAAAATTAGTTATTAGCTGGAACAGTTATTAAATAATGTAAATAGTATACTTAAACCAGAAGTAAAGCTTTAATACTAAGAGAAACTGTACATTTATAACTTAAGTAAACGGAAGGAGTATATACAGTAAGTTTATAAGTCTCAACTTAAAGGATATATAGGCTAGGTTAAAACTCTCACGCAGGCCTAATAAGCGTACACCTTCCTAGGAATAAAAAAGTTAGTTAAGGAAGTGGTTAATAATTATAACATCTGCTATTAAAAGCAGAACCGACATTATAAGCCTTATAGACTTCTTAAACCAGTCCTTATACCACAGGTGTTATAAAGTTCCATCTTACTTAATTTTATTACTAGGATTTTAAAGTTTAAAAACCCTGTTATAAAAGTTACCTATAACTAAATCCTTATAATAATTAACAGATTAATAAAGTAGGCCTACTTCCTGTTAACCTTAAAAGATATAACCATAAAGCAGCTTACTTATATCTTTAAGAAAGAGGTAGTTTCACAACACCTTTAACTAAATAATATTATTACAGATTAAGATAAGCTAATTATATTAAAGTTCTAATAAAGACTAATATAGAGAATAGGTGTGAAGAGTAAGCTTTTAACAGCTTTCCACCTATAGATAAATAGCTAAATAAAGTAAGTTAACCAGATACTTATAACGTATCTCTAAGCTTACATTAACTTTAAATAAGATAATTAACTTAAACTGTTACTAATAATATAAATAACCTATAATATAACACTAATTAAGTTAACAGGTGTGTCACTATTCTTTACTAACTACGGTAAGGAGCCTAAGCTCCGTTAAGGCCTACCTACCAGTGCCCCCTAAGCCACAGTCTGTATAAATCAGATATAAGAGTTATATAACTACTTATAAGCCAAACTTAAGTTTACACGTAAATAAATAAAGAAGTTTACTAATAAACACTAAATTAAGTAACCAGTATTTAAGAAAGGACTTTATTATAATAGTAAATAAGTTAAAGGATTAACTCTTTAAAAGGGGGACCACGTCTACCTTTTTTTATAAAACCTACATTTAAAACGGCCTAATAAGAAGCTTAACTTTAAAAGGTACAGACTATTCTAAATTAAGAAAAAAGTCACCACCTCTAATTATAAATTAAACCTACCTATTAATATAAAGGTACAGATTAAGGTTTTTCACATCTTACTTTTAAAACCTACCTTAAAAGGAGTTCCTCTGGAAAAGAAGATTAAGATTAACGCTAACGAAAACGAGTATAATGTTAAGGAAGTCGTAAATTTACAGAAGGGAAAGAATACATTTAAATATCTTATTAGGTGGCTAGATTATAACCTTAAAAGTAACTTATAAAAGCCAGTTAAAAATCTTAAATACTTAAACCTAATTATAAAGTTCCACTAAAAGAATCCAGACTAATTAAAGCTAATAATAAGAATTAGAAATAAGATAAAATCTAACGTTTAAACTACCATACTGAAAAGTAAGACCACTATAAGACTTAAAACCTAAAAAGCGGCAGGAAACTCCTTAATAGGTATAGAAGGACATTTATTAAAGCCCTTAGCTATAGGTTATAAGGACCTTAAACCTAATAAGGAGGCAGGACCTCTAGAGCTCCTAGTAAGCTCTATATAAAGTCACACGTGTGATAGAGAAGCGCTGTTAGGAAAGAAAGTTAATAAATAAAAAAAATAAAAAAAGTTACCTTAAACCCTCCAGCCTTAAGGAGCGAGGATTTAAAGCGACAGAAGACTCTTATGGGATTTAAACCTATAACCTCTTATTAAAGGAAGTAAGCACGTTACCACTACGTTAAAGAGCCGTTTCGTTTATTAGAAGAAAGAAGTTATAAACCAGGTTAAGAAGACGTTACAGGCTATAATAACCCTTTAAGAGAAAAGCCTGTAAGAAAAGAGTCTTAATCCTAGGAAGCCTACTTAGCCTGGACCAGGTCTGCTGCCCCTGCCCCTTCTTAGAAAGATAAAACCTTAGCCTTACGGGAAAACATTTTCATTACCTTTACTTTAATAACGCACCGTTAAGTTTTAACGCATTATAACTTTATAAGGGAGTTACAGTACTTAATAACTACTTAGTTATATAAGGTGTCTAGCTTCTTTTTCTTGTTTATTAAACCTTTAATAAACTCGTTAAAGTGACTGAATACGTTATATGAAGAAGGTATGCTAGTGGATTAGTACTTACTGTAACTGTCGGATTATACTGTAACTTAGCATAGTAAGGATTTAGTTTAACAGTAAGTGTAAGGAGACGTTTATAAATTAAAGGCGTTAAGAGATTTAGTAAGATAAATACGACGGTTGTAAGGAGCTTTTTCCTATTTTCTCTGCTTTTTACACTTTTTAACACGGTTAGAAGATATAATAAAGGTGGAGAAAGGAGGAAACAAACCTAACGATTCTTTATAGGAAAAGAATGTTAAAGAGGGGGAATTATGTGACGACCTTATAAGCTGTCACTTAGGCCGGGGCGGCCTGACAAATCCCCTGTAAGAGGAACAGTGTAGGAGGACAGTGTATACCGTCCAGGCGCACTGGGCCAGGGGTGTAAAGACCTAAAACCCCTATAACTAGTAAGAAAGTGCTTAGTGGTTTATAAAGACTAATAACACTAAGCACCACTTAGTTAGCTGCTTAGCTGTAACTGTGTGGTGTACCACTAAGCATAACGGACTAAGTAAGGTACGAAGTACCTTTTAATTAGTTAGTATAGATAGTTATAATTATGCCTATAACCTCTGTAAGGGACTTTAGTTCCTTACATTAATATTCAATTATTTATTTATGTCCTACTGTTCAGACTCACCTCTATACATTATAGTAATAACAACCTATAGTGACATTAAACCCCCGTTTAGGAGTGTTAGCTTAATAAGCCGTCTTCAGAACACCCCTTACCTGTTAGCGTCCTGTTATACGTTCTGTCTTAACCCACGCCAGTCCTCTTAAGGCCTGTGTCAGGTGCAGGCCGTAATAAGCCCTTCTTTTATAACGTAGATAAAGATAACTAGATTAAAAAGACGTAAATGTGTCTTATTTACCACAGCTTACTTTATAATATCTTATATTACAGTTAAATTATCCGTTAAGGTATATTTAATAAGGTTATTAAGTAGTTTATATCCTGGTTAAATATAAAGTATATAAATCTTATTAAGATGCTGCTTAATAAAGAGGAGAAAATATTAAAGATACCGTTTAAGCCACTTACCCTTACTGTTAATGGCATTATTAAGTTTATAAGTGCTGTTACCGTTAGCAGCCAGTTAAAGAAGTTAAGATTTATAATCCCTTAATAGAGGAACTTAAAGTGCCTTAATTAGCTTACTATAAGTAACAGCACATTTATTAAAAAGCAAGGTTAGTACGTAGGTTTAATTAGCGTTTAGAGTAAGATTAATACCTTTATTAACTAAGTTAGTAAAAAGGAGCAGCCTTTTTAACAGGTAGTGGACCTAATACGTTACGTTAATTAGTATAATAATAATAATAATTAAATTAACAGGTAAGTATACTTTTAATATAATAAATTTATTATTTAAGTTAAAGGTTACCTATTTACGCTGTTACTGTTACTGTAATGTAAGACGACTATTTTATTAAATGTTATACGGCTTTATTAAAAGAGTAAGCTGTTTAGGTAGTAATAAGTGTTTAAGAAGTTAAAGTGGGGCTTATACTTCGCTAAGTGTAATATAGTAATTAAGTTAATAGCAGTTATATAATACTGTAAGGATAAAGTGTAAGGTTACATTTACACAGCCTAAATATCGGCTTTTATATAGGTTAATCCTGTTATAAAGGAAGATAAGGAGAAGGGGTATATAAAGTTAGCTTAAGCCCACCTTAATTATGTGATTAAGCTGTTAGTAAAATACCCTTTTACAGTTAAACTAGCAGATAAGGTAAAGAGGGTATAAACTGTTATTAATATTAAAGATAATATGATTTTCTATTATAAGGTGATAAGTGATAAGATATGCGCCGTATATGTGGTTATAATGTAGGAGTTCTAAGGCACGGGACACTAATACCAGTGTGCTAACAGCCACCCCTTTACCATTAGAGACTGCGGTTTGCCGCACCAGTTGGCTAGGTGCCCAGAATGTAACGTGCTGGTAGGGGGGCAGAACTACGTGGTAGCTAAGGGCGTGCGGCGCGCTGAGGACATTGAGCAGCTGGCCTGTAGCGTTGACTGGTTACGGGTCTGATTTGATTTGGGTTTAAACTGGAGGCCACACACCACGATGTTTTTTAATAATCATGCCTAACAAGCCTAGGTAGGCTAGCTGATTGGCGGGAAGTGGCTGCTGTTAGGATATCCACGTGGCAGGTATAGCATTTGTGGAATAATATAGACGTAGTTGCTGTTATTAAATGCTAGTATCAGTAGATTCACTTTTGTAGTGTTTTAGTGCAGCGGTCTAGTTTGACAGTTATAAGCTTAGGAGGCTTATTAAGCCTGAAACTTCCCTATTACTGCTAAAGTTACCAGTTTAAACTCTGTTATCGGTATGTTTCTTAAGCGTTTTGAGCGATTAGTTAGCGTTGTATCATTAAGTCTGTGTTGAGCTGTTTGATGACTAATGATGTATTAAGCTGTAAGAACTGCATTGGGCGTTTAGTCCAGCAACTAGGGAGTGTGTGGAACAATATGGACGTAGTTGCTGTTATTAAATGCTAATATCAGTGGATTTACTTTTGCAGTGTTTTGGTGCAGCGGTCTAGTTCGACAGCATTAGATTAAGGAGCAGCAGGCGGATGAGAGAGAGAGCAAAATGAAATCTGATGTAAAGGGCTTGGCCAGCGGGCCTCCGTTGGCTATGTACCCCCTTTGCCAAGACGCCGGAAGTAATGCCAGCCTAGTCAACTTGAACTAACCTGGCCCTTTTTCAAGCGTTCGGTTTAGAATCCACAGTACGGTGGCACGGAAACTTTTTCAGCACAGAGAGCTAAGCCTGTGTTTTCGAAGATAACTTACAAATCCCCAAAACACTAGCCAAAACGCCATTTTCCCTTGCAACTGTCATCCCCACCGTACAACCTCCACTCCGTTACATCCCCTTTAAGTTTACTACTCCAGCCAACGAAGCCGTCACGAAGTGGCGTTTTACAGCGCATTCCTTTAGCGTTAGTGTGGAGGAATCTGATGTATCCGGGGCATGGGGCACTAGGGAGGGCCAGCATTTTATAGAGCATTCAATTCGGACCACGACTCGGAGCCCGTCAGCAGCAGGTGGTTTCATGCCCTCTGTGTGAAGTAGTCCACGACTTGATCTCGCTTGATTAGGTATGGATGACTAACGATGGATTTCGCCAGTTCATCAGTTCAGACCTCAGTTCTCTCGCCTTCTGGTACCCATGTGTTCAGCCCGCGGCACCTCCGAGAGCGACCCATGGCTGGGCTGGTGGATTTAAGTTCTTTAGAGGAAGTCGCGCCTCAGACGGGTTCGTTTCTGCAAGCAAGTGTAAGGCCTGACTAGGGACTTTGGAAAGCGTGATGCGGAAGGCACTGGGGACGTGGAAAGGCTGAAGTTAGAAGGCAGGTAGACTGAACACAGGGTCGTCGATAAATATTCTAGTTCTCCCCCCCTCCCCCCACCAAATTTGGATTTCT